>FWWL01000325.1_pt1 | contig 136667 bp, 122 predicted proteins | sample 2228331 | NCBI WGS metagenome assembly FWWL01 (sample SAMEA103939775, study PRJEB20133) | metagenome | reverse complement strand
GTTAATGTACCGGATAAATTAGCATTTGCAGCATTCAAATTACCTGTCAAGGTTGCATTTGCACCATTGAAGTTTCCACCATTGAAGTTGGTTGCATTTACTGTTGTTGCGTTAACTGTTGTAATGTTACCAACAGGCGTTGTTACGCTGGTTGTAAAGTTACCAGTTGTTCCTGTAAATGTTCCTCCAACAAATGAATTGGCATTAACTGTATTTGCATTGACTGTTGTGATATTGCCTGTTGGTGCAGTCAATGTTCCGCTGAATGTTCCATTTGTTCCAGATATCGCACCTGTAACTTCAAGGTCGTCATCGACAGTAACATTGCCAATAGTGTTTGAAATAGTTCCCTGGAAATCACCACTATTATATACAGTAAGATTGTTAAAGTAAGCATCGTTTGCGGTTATTGTATTTGTAGAGAATACAGCAGTGTTTAAGGTACCTAACACAGTCAAATCGCCAGAAAATGTTCCACTTACTGCATTGAAATATCCAGTCACATCGACACTATCATTAAGATTTAAATTGCCTACGGGATTAAACACGGGACCATAAAGTTGAGAAGTATTCAAAACGTACAAATCAGTAAACTGAGCATAGTTACCAGTAAAGCCATCGGCAGATACCGAGCCAGCAAAGAAACCATATTGAGCTGAAATATCACCCGTAAATGTAGCATTATTTGCAAACAAATCGCCAGTTGTAATAACATCTTGGCTACCGAAATTCGGAACGATTTTAGTTCCTTGAATTGCTGCATCGGGTGCAACATTATTATCTCTAATTAAATTTGCAACCCAATTGTTACCATCGAACCACATAACCGAACCAGCACCTTCGGGCAAGTATGCCCCGTCGTCACGAATTTTAAGAGGATTGTTGAAGCCATCACCAGTAATTGGTGTATATGTAGCAATATTTCTGGGTTCCCACATATTAGTCAAAGCGTTGTACCAATATAATTGGCCATCATTAAATGGCTGACCAGCAAGAGGGATATTCAACCATCTTTCGACGGTTAGATTATTTATTGGTCCAGTTACATCGCCAGCTGCATACGAAGGTTCCCACTGATTCAAAGTTTGATTGTAAATATATACTTGACCATCGAGTGGTGGATTGCTTACTAGTGGAATACCGCGCCAGCCACCAACAAATGGGTCTGGATATGTTCCGTAGAGGTCGCCACCAGCAGCATCGCCAACGTTAATAAAGTAGTCGTAGACGTCTTGGTTTAAATCCACAAGACGAACCTCTCCATCTTTAATCTTATCGGTAGTTACAGCATCGGGGGCAAGTTTTGGGTTAGTAACGGCCCCATCGGCAATTTTCGGTGTTGTAACAGCCCCGTTGAATATTCGATCAGTTTTTACAGCACCTGGGGCAATCAATGGGTCAGGATAAGTTCCAGTTAAATCGCCGCTTGCAGGTCCGCTTGGTGGGAACGAAACATTTGGCGCTAATTTGTCTTGGGTAATTCCACCCGGGGGAATACTTCGGACAACTGCCTGTGGATTTAAAGTTGGGTTTGGATAAGTCCCTTGCAGGTCGCCACCAGCAGGTCCCCAAGGAATAGCTTGGACACCAGGAGCAAGTTTTTCTTGGGTGATAGCACCATCGACAACAGTAATTGCAATCAATGCAGTATCGGATGTTGTCGATTGAATAGATTTCATTGCATATGGAGTTGAAGTCAATGGTGTGCGTGGAAAAGATTGCCCACCAATTGTGATTTGCAACCACAATGGGCGATTGAAGTTGATGTTCAATGGATTTTCTTTACCAAGATAGACATTCATAAAACCATTGACAACATCGACCAATTGATTCTCGCTCCATATAGGAGTTCCACCAAATTCTTGCTCGTAGATTGCGAATGTTATCGCTTGTTGTCCATTAAATGGACGGTCGTTTTGGTCACGAAGACTCGCTTGATAATTCAAGATTCTTGGAACTTGCGAAAAAACAACACTCGTTATCAAAACGAGTAAAAGCGATGCAAGAGAAATAATTCTTTTCATAATAGAACCCTTAAATTAGTTAGACATAAATAGATTTTATACAACATAATTTCAAATTTGTGTCAAAATTATTTCACAATAATGAGTAAATTTTTAAACACTTTTTGAGAGTTGTCCGAAAGACCCGAAAGTTGGGCAGGTCGAACAATGAGCTCGTAGACGAAAGTTCCACTTGGTACATCGATTCCACGGTCGTCTTTCAAGTTCCAATCAATTCGTTGTTCCCCAGCAAGTTGAAATTCATCTACTAAAACTTTGATTAAATTTCCAAGACCATCGTAAAGCTTTAATGTAACGTAGGAGGGTTCATCGAGGCTGTAACGGAAGGTAGTAGAAGTCGAGGCGGGATTAGGGAAGTTAGTAATGAAGCTGGAAAAAGTAACGGGTTGGTCAACAGAAGTTGGGGTTTCCGTCGGAACCCAGAAACCTTGGTACAAGACCCAGTTGTCTTTGGAAACGCGGTCAATTGCAACTTGCCCGACCAAGCCCGAAAGCTTCAAACCCGAAGCGTTAGTAATCGAAAGCATTCCTCCCGAACCAAAAACACTCTTTTCGATTCTTAGGTCAGGAGCGGAATAAGCGAATGTGGTCGCTACAAAGATTAGTAAAGTCAGAAAATATTTCATAAACTCACCCTGTATAATAAATTACACAACACTTTCTTATTTATTTGAAAAAAGTAAAGCAAACAAAATTTGTGCCAAAATATCATTTGTTCTGTTTTATCTTCCTCAGTTAGTTTAACAAAAAACAAATTTAATAAACAAAAACTAATTTCCAAATGAAAAATCATATTTTTTTAATAATCTTTAATGTTAAAAACCGAAAATACTTCCATTTTTGAAAATCTATCCAAAAAAACATTTATCCCCCCACCAATGAACACAAAATTAGAAAAAAAATTTAATTTTGCAAATGTTTTTTTAAAAAAAAATGAAATTAAAAAGTTTAATCGAACATTCAGCCGATTTATTGCAATTATTTTGGAAAACTTCCAAATCTTCGGAGCAAATAACAAAAGAATTCTTTGGCAATAAAAAATATATAGGAAGCAAGGAAAGAAAGATTATCGCCGAAATAACTTTTGCAACTCTTCGTCTTTGGGGATTTTCTTCCAGAATTTGCGAGGAAATTGGTTTCGATACCAAAAATAACAAACCAACTATTATTGTATTAATATCCTTTCTAATCATAACAAAGTTCTACCCCGCAATATTAGTTAAAACTTACCAATTACTTTTTGAACTTAATAATGATAAAATCAATCTATCAAATGCAAATATAGAAATAATTTTTGAAATTGTGGGGTATGAGAAAAAATTTTTTTGGTCAATCGAAGACAAAATCGATGGAATTATCCATTATTGCAATGATTTAATTGAAAAAAATGACTTCAAAGAGTTTAGCGATTCGGAACTCGACTCGTTATCCATCCGTTACTCAATTCCTAAATTCATTATGAACAGCTGGATAAGATATTACTGTGAACGAGGGTTAAACCCGTTCGATATTGCCGAATCACTTCTTTTTCCTGCACCCTTTGTTGTTCGAGTGAATACGGTTGAACCCACCCGCAACGAAATAATCAAGCAACTCGAAAAAGATGGCATTTCGGCAAAACCAACACAAATTTCCCCTATTGGAATCGTTATCGAAGAACGGGTTAACATTCTTCAACACGACCTTTATCGCAAAGGCATCATCGAAATCCAAGACGAAGGCAGTCAATTAATCTGTTACGCAGTTGACCCAAGGCGGAACGATAAAATTTTGGATGCCTGTGCTGGTGCGGGGGGTAAATCACTTCTTCTGGCTTATCTGCAAGGCGACAAAGGAAAAATCGTTGCAAACGATGTTGATTACCTAAAATTAAAAGAACTTAACCGAAGAGCCAAAAGAGCAAATTTTAAATCGATTGAAACTCACTACATTCGCAATGAAAAACAACATAAATTAATTCCTAATTATTTCGATAAAGTATTAATCGATGCACCTTGCTCAGGTATTGGAACAGCCCGAAGAAGTCCAATGCAAAAATGGAGACTTACACCCGAAAATCTCGGCAAGTACCAAAAGAAACAACTGAAACTACTCGATTTTTATTCTCGCTTTTTGCGAGTAGGAGGTGAATTAATCTATTCAACTTGTTCACTTATGCCCGAAGAAAACGAAGATGTTGTGACCCAATTTCTCCAAGAAAATCCAAACTTCGAACCTGTTCCGTTGAAACCCTCGTTCGACAAATACTATATCGAAATTCCAAAACTAATCGAAGATGTTTGGTTCATTACACTTTTACCTTCTTTGCATAAAACAGATGGTTTTTTTATTGCAAAACTGAAAAAAACGTCTTAATTTGTCATTAAATTTATATTAACTTTTAATTAACTATATTGCTGTTAAGTAATTTGCGTAAATGAGCATAAGATTAACAAAAAGACAAATTCATACTATCGTGAGTATAATTAAAGAATTTGTGCAACCAAAGTTCCAAATTAAACTCTACGGCTCGAGGACTCGACCGAACACAAAAGGTGGGGATATTGACTTATTACTTATCACCGAAAAAGAAATCACCCCACGTGTCGTTCGGAAGATTAAGGTAAAATTGAAAGATGCTCTTGGCGAAGACAAAATCGACCTTACAACTGCTACATTCCAAAATAAAAGCAATTTTGTCCAACTTATTGAAGACAATGCTGTAACGATATGGGAAGAATAAAGGTCAACAAAGAAAAATATATCCCATACGGAAAAGAAATAATTGAATCATTGCACCGTGCAAACGAAAGATTGAGATATTCCTTGAACAAAAGCCAACAAATTCAATTAAATTACCCCGAACTTTCGGAAGAAGAGTTGGAAATACTCGAATCACTTTGTTCGAGATTTGCAAGGCTTTCGGACATTCTGCTTCAAAAAGCCTTTCGCTTTATCGATATTTTTGAACTTGGCGAACCCGACATTCAAATTCAACAAAGAATAGATAATGCAGAACATCGTCGGTTAATTCCAAATGCAGAAACATTTAAATATATTCGTGAACTGCGGAATGAAATTGTTCACAATTATAATTTAGTCGACCAAAACGAATTTTTTGAGGAAATAATAAAATACTCGCCAATATTAATTAAAATTTGCGACAAAACTATTAATTATCTCAAAGCATTATTAAACTCACCAAAAACGGCGGATTCGAAAGAAAAAAGTCAGCAAAGAGAATAATGTTGTATATATTGTCGAACCAACTACCATCTTAACATAATTAAGACCAACATTTGTATCGACAATATTCAATTGAATCAAGTAGAATAACAGATTGTGTGCAAAAGTTGCTAACAAAACAATGACGAAAATTTTATTATCTCGGAGTAACGATTTGAATTCTTTTTCTTTATAGAAGAACCCCACAATGAAAGCTACTGTAGTTTTACACAAAGCGCTAACACCCAATACATTCATCGAAACAAAGTCGAAAAACAATCCGATAATGAAACCTGAGAATAAACCAAAAACTCTACCTTCGGATAAAGTAATCCAGATTGTTAGTAAAATCAAAAAATCAGGACTTATTCCGTAAATAGTTATCAAAAAGAAAAATGAAAGTTGAACCAAAGAGATAGTGAATAAAATTAAAGTGTAAAACAAAACTTTTGCGGTAACGTTTTTCTTCGATATACTATCCAATGCCATTATTTCACCTTTCGAAGCGATTTGTTGGTTTTGGAAGTATCAATTTTCAACTTTAATTCTTTTGGCACTGGCAAATTTTGAAGCAAAAGAAAATTATGAGTTTGCTCAATCAATTCTTTAAGTTCTTTGTCAATTAAATATTTAATTACAAATACTTCTTCCATAAGCGAAAAGTTAACGAAGGACTGAACTTCGACCTTAGAAAATAATTCGCCTTCTTCCTCTGTTTTCCTAACAACAACACCAATTGGAATATTTTCGGGAAATTTCAAACTACTATGCGAAGTTAAAAGTGTATCGCCAACAACTACATCGGAATATTTTGGAACATATTTCAAATAGAGTTTATCGTCGGATTCATAGTTGACAATTCCTTCCAAGCCATTCCTTAATATTTTTGCGGGGACTTTAACATTGTAATTCAGAATTGTTTCTACCATCGAATAGTTTTTGCTAACACTTTTAACAACTCCAACTAAACCACAATCGGTTCGAACAGCCATTTGACTTTCAATTCCGTGTTCAGTTCCTTTATTTATTATAATATAATTTCTCAAATCAATAGTAATCGAACCAACAACTTCTGCTATTTCGTAAAGGAAACTTGCTCTCTCTTTCATTCCAAGCATTCTTCGTAACGAGATATTTTCGAGTTCAGCAATTCTCGAGTTAATGTATTTATTCGAAAGTTGCAAATTCATTTCTCGCAGAGTAGAATTTTCGGTTTTCAACCCTGCAATGTTGGGAATTGGAAGAAGTTTCGATTTGAACCAACCGTAAACTGCAACAACAAATGCACGGTAACCCCCAACTTTATTTATGTCGCCCAAAGTTATAAGAGAAAATGAAATAAGAAGAAGACTTAAATAAATGAAAAGTTCCTTGTTTTTATTGATAAAATCTATTATTCTTTGCATATTCTATGAAAACATCATCAATAACGAATTCCTTTGATTAGCACTTCGGAATACTTAGTCGAAAACTTGCCAATATCTGACAAAACTTTGGCAGCACCCATAACAACTGACCTCAGTGGGTCTTCGGCTATATGGACTGGAAGTTTTGTCTCTTCGGCTAATAGTTTATCTATTCCTTTTAACAAAGCACCTCCGCCATTTAAGATAATACCTTTATCGTAAATATCGGATGCCAACTCGGGTGGAGTTTTATCTAAAAGCCGATGAACTGCCGAAACAATTTCGTTAAGCGTTGGCTTCAAAGCATTGCGTATCTCTTCGGAATTGACAACTATTGCTTTTGGTAGCCCATTTACCATATTTCTTCCACGAACCTCCAATTCAATGATTTCATCCAACTGATAAGCATTACCAATTTGAATTTTAATATTTTCGGCAGTTCCTTCTCCAATCAATAAATTATGTTCCTTTTTGAAGTAATTAAGAATTGCTTGGGTCATTTCGTCGCCCGCAATCTTAATGGATTCATAGACAACAATACCGCCCAATGAAATTACCGCAATTTCGGTTGTCCCACCACCAATATCAACAATCAAATTGCCACTCGATTCAAAAACATCTATTCCAACACCAATTGCCCCTGCCATTGGTTCTGCAATCAGAAACACTTCTTTGGCACCTGCATGCTCACAACTATCTCGCACAGCACGTTTTTCGACTTCGGTTATACCCTGCGGAACGCATACAACTACACGCCGAGTCGAACGCCAACCCGAAGAAACACGTCGCAGAAGCATTTTCAGCATCCCCTCGGTAATTTCAAAATCGGCAATAGCTCCATCCTGCATTGGTCTACTTATCCAAATATCCTTTGGTGTTCTACCTATCATCTTTTTTGCTTCCATTCCTATTGCAATTATTTCCTTTGTGTCCCTTGCATAAGCAACAACCGAGGGTTCATCGAAAACAATTCTTTCTTCGCTTGCGGAATAAATCAAAGTATTTGCAGTGCCTAAATCGATTGCAAAATCATTAGACCAAAATTTAAACATAAATTTTCCATAAGTTAAAACTTTAAAGATACAAAAATAGTTTTTTAGAGTTTAATTTTTAGTAGGAAATTAATTGTTTTTTTGAAACTTAAAAGTTTCCTTTAAAAATTCTTTAAAATTGATTTGGGTAGGATTGGTTCGAAAATTACTCTTTTGGCTTGTTTTATTTTGGAATGTAGCATTTCCACGATTGGAAGGAATTACAAATTGATTCGTTAAATCGGCTAAGGCTGTGATACTATTTTCGTTTGCACCTATCAATAAAATTTTCGACCCTACTTGCACCAGATATAAAGAAGTTTTATTCGAAAGCGGTAACTTACTTAAAACCCTCAATGAATACATAAGCGAGTCGGCTTTACTTCCCCGGGTTATTCGCCTTAACAAAAATGCAAACAAAAGCAGGAACAGAAAAAAAGCTCCAATAGTCAGCAAAGATTGCAAAAGTTCTTTATCGCCCATAATTCTTTTAACTTGATTATCGTTTAATTGATTTAAGCCTTTCGGTCGGGTCGACCAATGTTGTAATACGAATGCCAAAATGCTTATCGATTACAACAACTTCGCCTTCTGCTATTTTTTTGCCATTAACAAGAAGGTCGACAGGTTCGCTTACAAGCTTATCGAATTCAATCACCGAACCTCGCCCCAAATACAAAATATCGCGAATCAACATATTTGTCCTTCCCAATTCAATCGAGACTGGAAGTTGTAAATCGTAAAGCATTTCGAGCTTCGGTTCAAGCGGAGAATAAATAGTTTCACCAATCTGCATATCATCCCCCTTGGAAGTTGGAATTGGAACTCCCGACGGAGGTGTGGGTTCTCCGCCACTTTCCTTTTCGGGCAGTACACCGCCGCTTTGAATTAGGGCATCTATTTCCTCTTGTGTCATCGACATAATCTATTCCTCCTCTTTGTATAACAAATCTTCATCAATATCATCTTCTTCTCGTAAAGGACGAAGAATTTTAACTGCCTTTTTACCATCGACCGCACCGGGACGACCCGCAAACTTCTTCCTACCAGCAATATAAATGATTATCTCATCTGTTATTTTATTTTTTAAACGAATTATATCGCCTTCCTGCAACGTCAATAAATCTTTGACAGTGATTGTAGAACGACCCAATTCGGCATAAACAGGTAGATAAGTTTTCGACATATGTTTCTTAACAATCTGCAAATTTTCCCGAATCTTTTCGGGCGAAAGTTTAAACGGTCCAGAAGTTACCTGTTGCCGAGAAAGCCGAGCCAATACTTCTTCCAATGCGAATGTCGGGAAACACAAATTCATCAAATAAGTATGCAAGCCAATGTTTACATCGAAAGACACAACAATTACGATTTCCGAAGAAGGTGCAATTTGGACAAAATCGGCTTCCATTTCCAGTCGCTGAAATTTAAATGTAAGTTCGGAAATGGAACGCCAAGCATTTTGCAAATCCGAAAGGGCGTGTTCGACAACACCCCGAACAACTGCTTGCTCAATTGGAGTTATTGCTCGGGGCTTTGGTTGAACTTCCCCACTACCGCCAAGCAATCTTTCAACAATTACCAAGGCAAGCTGAGGACTTAATTCCAAAATCCCAGCACCATCGGTCCCAACTATATCGAAAACATATAAACAGCTCGGATTCGAAACAGATAAGATATATTCTGAATAAAACAACTGGTCAACAGATGTTACCGAAATGGAAACAACAGTTTGCAAACGCGAAACAAGGTAATATCCAAAAGTTTCTGCAAAATTTTCGTGAATACTTTGAAGTGTCCTTACCTGATTTTTCGAAATACGATTTGGACGGCGGAAATCGTAAGTAGATATTTCCTCCTTTTTTATTCGTTCGCTAATAAAGTCATCGACATCGAGTGAACCACTCGACATCTCCGACAAAAGCTTATCTATTTCCGATTGCGAAAGAACATCGCTCATAAGCACAATCTATTTATTGAATAATAAATTCATTCATAATAACTTCGCCAAGCACTAATTTGCCTTCCGAAAACACTGGCTTCAAAGAATCCAAGAAGATATAAGGCAACCGCGTCCGATTCTGATTTAAATCCGTAACGGTCATCGAACCAAGTGTCTGATTAATCTTACCACGTATCTTTGCCATCAGTTCAGGTGGCAGAGATACTTCACCTTCGGCAGCTTGTCCAAATATCTCTCTCAAAACTTTCTTATCGCGTGCAAAAAACTTCAAACCAAGATTTACAACAACGAATTGGTCAGAATTCAGCGGATTTGTTGTTATCCTTCCCGTTTCAATGAACTTAATTAATTCTTTTTCAACTCCATCGAAAGGTCCTTTTGGTTTGCTTATCTCTTCTTTTTTCTTCGAAGCTTCTTCGTTTGGTTTCAAACTCTCTATAACATAAGGTAGAATCAAAAATCTAACTGCAACAACTAAAAACAGCAACGAACCAAAAACAATACCAATAATATGAACTAATCCTAAACCTCCACTTTTAGGTTTAGTTTCAATACCCGACACTAAATTATCTTGTTTGTCTAAATCTTCACCACCTTTTGCCATTTTCATTCCTCCGAATTATTAAATTACTAAAAATTATGCCAAAGAAATACAGTTACTAACTTATTTATTTTTAAATAAATTACAAAACTCAGTAATTACATTCCTCTTCTTTTGGCTAATTTTAACCATTAAATCTTTTCAACTTCATAATAATATTCGATATTCACCAAAAATAATTGTAAATGTCAATACTTTTTCAAAATTTCCCGAGCAATAACTAAATGCTGAATTTCCGATGTCCCTTCGTAAATTTCCGTCACTTTTGCATCTCGCATCATTCGTTCGACGTGGTATTCCCGGACATACCCGTAGCCGCCGTGAATTTGAACCGCTTCGCGAACTACCTCGTTTGCAATTGTTGTAGCGAACAGTTTTGCTTCCGATGATTCTTGAATATGTTCGTAGCCACTATCTCTCAGCCAAGCTGCTTTATAAATCAACAACCTTGCAGCATTGATTTTCATCGACATTTGTGCTAACTTTGCTTGAATTAACTGATGTTCGGCGATTGGCTTTCCAAATGCAACTCGTTCTTTAGCATAACGAATGGAAGCTTCGAAAGCACCTTGGGCTATTCCCAAAGCTTGTGCAGCAATGCCAATCCGCCCCCCGTTCAACCCCCGCATAGCAATATAGAAACCTTCGCCAACCCCGCCAATAACATTTTCATCGGGAACTTCAACATTGACAAAACCTACCGATGTTGTCGTGCTCGAACGCAAACCCATTTTGTCTTCCTTCTTACCAATTTCAACCCCGGGCGTCCCCTTTTCGACCAAAAAACAAGTAATTCCTCGGTGCTTAAGTTCAAAATTTGTATTTGCAAAAACGACATAAACATCGGCAATCCCACCGTTTGTAATCCAATTTTTCGTGCCATTCAAAATCCATTTCCCATTGCTTTTAGTTGCAGAAGTCCGAATTTGTCGGGCATCGCTCCCTGCTTCGGGTTCGCTCAAACAATATGCACCAATTAGCTCACCTTGGGCAAGTTTGGGTAAATATTTCTCTTTTAAATAATCGCTGCCATACTTTTCAATTATCCAATTTACAAGAGAATTCTGCACTGAAAGAACAACGCCAACAGAAGCATCAACCTTGCTTACCTCTTCGATTGCAATAACATAACTAATTGTATCCAATCCGCTACCGCCCCATTGCGGTGCAACCATCATACCCATAAATCCTAACTCGCCAAGCTTCCGAATGATTTCATAAGGAAATTCCTGGTTGATATCCCGTTCGATAACACTTGGGGCTATCTCTTCCGTAGCAAACTTGCGAATAGTTTCACGTATCTGTTCGTGAATTTCATCATACTGAAAAGATATCATAACAACTTAAAAAATAATCAAACAAACAAATGCAATATAATTTTTTGTTTTTTTTAAAACAAATTTAAAATTCTTTCTGTTTAACACATTTTATATGAAAATTATTAAAAACTTTAATCAACCCTTTCAAAAAAATTTTGATTTTAAAAATAGTTTAATTATTGAAATTTTTGTTATTTTCTCTTTGCTCTAAATTTTTGTTTAACTTTTTAAACAATTTTATGATTAATTTTTAAAGAAAATTTCAGTTTCAATTCCATTTTTGTTAGCAATAATCTTTACTATCCAAGAATCATTTGCTAACAATTGGAGCGATTGGCAGTTAATTTTGAAAGATAATGCTTTTTCCGTCGGCTTGGCTTACCAATGTTTAGGTTTTGCGATTGGGCACATTTTCTTCCACAAACAAGTTTCTAATTTCATTGGTTGGTTATCCCACAAAGAATTCCAGTTCGAAGTCGGATTTGCTTCGCTTGCTATCGCTGTTTTAGCATTCTTAACTGATAATTTCAGCAAAGAATTTTATTTGGCAACCGCTATTGTAAGTCTTGTTTACTTCTGGGGGTGTGCTATTGGTCATATTATCGACGCTGTTAAGCAAAAGAATTTTAATCCTGGTAATTTTGGCTTTGTGTTTTGGTGGGATTTAGTTTTCCAAATTATTTTGGTCTATTTAGCACTGCGATATAAGTAATTTTTTCTACTAATTATTTACATATTCAAATTTTTTTGTTTTGAAAAAAACGATTTTCCACGCTGCTGCCAAATTACTGAATAATATTTTCAAGGGTAACAAAGACTCGGAACTAAATTATCAATAAATTTGGATTACGAAAGTTTCCATTATTTTGATTAATTTTGCTTCTTTTAAATTTAAACTTTTACTATGGTTAAACTCGAAACGATTATTTCACTTGCAAAGCGGCGAGGTTTTGTTTTTCAATCATCAGAAATTTATGGTGGGCTAAATGGATGCTGGGATTTCGGTCCCTTGGGTGTCGAACTCCTTCGCAATCTAAAAGAATTATGGTGGAACGCTATGACTATGCGCGACGATATCGTTGGTATCGATGCAGCAATCCTTATGCATTCCAAAACTTGGGAAGCCAGCGGGCACGTCGCCCAGTTCACCGACCCAATGATTGATAACAAGGTTAGCAAAGCCCGCTACCGCGCCGACAATTTAATTGAAGATTACATTGAAAAGCTTATTCGAAAAAATAAATTAGATTTAGCCAAGGAAATTCAAAACAAATTAAGCAAGGCGCAAAACCCAGAAGACTATTATCAAATAATTGTCGATTACAAAATACCAGACCCTGTTAGTGGAACTACCGAATGGACTGAGGTTCGGAATTTTAATCTGATGTTCAAAACATTCCTTGGTGCAGTCGAAGACGACACGAGTGTTATCTACCTTCGCCCCGAAACTGCACAAGGTATATACGTCAACTTCAAAAATGTTTTGGAAACATCAAGACAAAAAATTCCTTTCGGTATTGCCCAAATTGGCAAAGCTTTCCGAAATGAGATTAACACGAAGAATTTTCTATTCCGAACCCGAGAATTCGAGCAAATGGAAATGCAATTCTTCGTTAAACCTGGCACCGAAAACACTTGGTTCGAATATTGGATGAACGAAAGATTTGAATGGTATAAATCCATTGGTTTCAAACCCGAAAAACTGCGCTTTAAAGAACACGAAAAACTGGCTCACTATGCCAACCGTGCCGTCGATATTGAATATGAATTTCCATTCGGTTGGGGCGAAATCGAAGGGATCCATTCCCGAACCGACTACGACCTGAAAAACCACCAGCAATTCAGTGGCAAAAAGCTGGAATACGTCGACTCGGTCAACAACGAACGATATATTCCATACGTAGTCGAAACAAGTGGTGGCGTTACTCGAACACTTATGGCAATTCTTTGCAATAGTTACGACGAAGACGAAGCACCCACAGAATCGGGCTCTATGGAAAAGCGAACGGTCCTTCGCTTTCACCCCCGCCTTGCTCCAATTAAAGTTGCCGTCTTCCCTTTGGTCAATAAAGATGGAATGCCCGAATTAGCCGAAAATATTTTCCGAAATCTCCAAAAATCCTTTAAATCAACCTTCGATACTTCTGGTGCAATTGGAAGACGCTACCGCCGCCAAGACGAAATTGGCACACCCTTCTGTATTACAGTCGATGGACAATCTCTCCAAGACCAAACCGTTACAATCCGCGACCGTGATACTATGGTTCAAGATAGAATTTCTATCGACAAAATCAAACTATACTTACTCGAAAAATTATTCCCAATGTAAATAAATGAACACAAAAATTAATATCTATTCGACATTGTTCATAGCAATGGCTCTTCTTTGCTTGAACCCTTATCATTTTTTTTCTTCAAAAGAAATAAACGATTTCACCGCACTTGCCTTACATAAAGAATATTGCCTTGCGAGCGAAGATACTTCGAGCAAAGAAATCAATATTTTTGTTGATGAAACAGTGCTTTTCGACGATTCCATTGCAGTAGATTCATCCGACCACGATAGGCCACTAGATTATGAATCAATTAAAAAAGCGTTCGAAAAATTAGGAATTGATTTAAGTCCTTTGGATTCGACTGAATTTTTCGAACTCCTTCAATCAATCGACCAGACCAACGATTTGTACTACAAAATCCATCAAAGCATAAAGAATTATGCCGAAGTCCTATCCATTCTCTGCAAAAATTATTTCATTGAATTAGACCCCAGTGAATTATTTAAATTTTCAATCCAAGGCATATTCGAAAATCTCGATAAATTTACTCAATACTATTTTTCCGATCAATTTTCTTTCGATGAAGCAACTAGTTTGGGTCAATATACAGGTCTGGGAATAAACGTTGCAACTGATTTTGAAAATTTATTCATTCAAGACTTTACCGAGGAATCTACACGTTTATCGAGCGGGCTAAAAATTGGCGATATCATATACGAAATCAACGACAATCAACTGTTCGGAGACCTCGATGAGCTTCGCTCATTTACCTCTGCCGAACCGGGCACAGTTTTAAATATCAAAATTCTACGACCCGGCATAACCTACGATACTTTGGTTTTTAACCTTCCAACTAAAACAATTGATATGCCCGATATTGAAACAACTTCGATTATCAATACTAAACAGGGGGACATTTTATACTTAAAACTGATTAGGTTTTCGGAAAAAACAAAATTTCAAGTCCGCAAAGAAATATTAAGTTTTTTGGAATCAAACAACCCCTTGGCCGTGATACTGGACTTGCGCGATAACCCCGGTGGAATCTTAGATGCTGGCTTGGAAGTTTCAGGTATGTTTCTACCTTCGGGAACAACGATAGCCATTGCTAAAAAAAGGGAGGAAAAAGACCAAGTTATTTATAAAAACATCTACACGCCTCTCGATACAGCTCTCCCAATTGCAATCCTTGTAAATTCCAATACAGCAAGTGCAAGCGAATTGGTCTGTGGTGCAATCCAAGACAACGACCGTGGCGTAATCATCGGGCAACCAACCTACGGTAAAGGATTAATCCAAAATTTTCACCAAATGACAAATGGAGACTTCATTAAAATTACTTCGGGTGCTTATTTTACACCATCGGGTCGTTCAATCGACAAAATACAATCTTTTTACTTCCACCAAACAAGTCCCCCTGATACAAACCATTATTATTCAAAATCAAACAGAGAATTGCATCAAGGTAACGGAATCGAACCCGACATCTCGATTAATGATGAAGATTCCATCCCCGAATTTATCGATAACCTTCAAAGACAATTAGTATTTCTGAAATTTACTGCCCGCACAACTAACACCCAGCCCGAAATAATGGAAAAAATTTTTAACTCAAACAATCGTAGTCTGTTATTACAATTATTTACTACTTACCTTAAGGAAATAAATTTCGCTTACAAATCCCAATTAGAATACACAATCGATTCTCTCTACAATGTTTTCAATGCAAATCCTGAACTTAAAACTCATTCAAAAGTTTTAGAAAATTTGAAAAGCAAACTTGTAAATCCTATTTCTAAGCTATGCAATAAACACAGCAATTGGATTTGGGACGAAACAGAAAAAATATACAAAAAAATGACTCTTTCCACTTACGACTACAAGCAATGGCTTATCGGAAAAGACCCATATATACAAAAAGCAAAAGAGATATTGATGAATTCGGACAATTATTATGGAATTATAAAAAGAAATCAAGTTAATAAAAGATAACAATATAAAAAAAATAAAATCGTTATAAAACTTGATTTTGGTTAACATTATGTTAAGCTTATGAGAATTACTAAACAATATACTAACCGAGAAAGTCAATCGCTCGACAAATATCTTCAAGAAATTGGTAAATATGAACTTTTGCAACCCGAAGAAGAGGTAGAATTAGCAAAAAAAATCAAAAAAGGCGGACCCGAAGGCGAAAAAGCATTGGAACGTTTAGTCCGTGCAAATCTTCGCTTTGTAGTCTCTGTTGCCAAACAATTTCAAAATCAGGGGCTTTCTTTGGGCGACTTAATTAACGAAGGTAATCTCGGTTTGATTAAAGCCGCCCACAGGTTCGACGAAACTAAAGGCTTTAAATTCATCTCCTACGCCGTTTGGTGGATTCGTCAATCAATTTTGCAAGCATTAGCCGAACAAGCTCGTATTGTTCGTCTTCCTTTGAACCGAGTAGGTGCTCTCAACAAAATCGGTAAAAAGTTTAGTGAATTAGAACAAAAATTTGAACGTGAACCGACTACCGCAGAACTCGCCGAACAATTGGCTATGAAAATCGAAGACATTACCGAAACAATTAAAATTGCCGGAAGGCATCTTTCGGTCGACCAACCTTTCCCAAATGGAGAAGACAACCGATTGTTGGACGTTCTTCCAAACGAACAACAACCACCACCAGATTACAACTTAATCCAAGAATCCTTGAAAATTGAAATAAATAATCTCTTGAAAACTTTACCCGAACGCGAAGCACAAGTTGTCAAATTATTCTTTGGAATTGATTCCCCACCACTAACATTGGAAGAGATAGGTGAAAAGTTTAACCTGACCCGTGAAAGAGTCCGCCAAATCAAAGAAAAAGCTATCCGTCGCTTGCGTCATTCCCCAAAATGCAAAGCTTTGAAAGCATTTCTTGGATAATTTTATGCACAGAATAGACTTACCGGATAATTCCCAGCCCCCTTTCAAAATTCAAAGACGACCTGAATGGTTAAAGGTCCGAGCTCCTGGGGGCGAATCCTATTCGAACATCAAGAAAATGATGCGTTCGAAAACCTTACACACTGTTTGCGAAGAGGCTCATTGTCCAAATATCGGCGAATGCTGGGGTAACGGAACTGCTACATTTCTCATACTTGGCGATATTTGCACTCGCTCTTGTGGCTTTTGTGCAATAAAAACTGGTCGCCCCGAACCAGTCGACCCCGAAGAACCACTAAAAGTTGCTCTTGCTGTTCAACAGATGGGTATTACCCACGTTGTTATCACCTCCGTCAACCGCGACGAGCTTCCCGACCAAGGCTCAATAATCTGGGCAAAAACAATTCAAGAAGTACGCCGACTAAATCCGAAAGTCTCAATCGAAGTTCTTATCCCCGATTTCAAAGGCGATTTGGAAGCAGTCCAACGAGTTCTGGACGCAAAACCTAACATACTCAATCACAATATCGAGACTGTGCCTCGTTTGTATCGAACAGTCCGACCCCAAGCAAAATACGAACGCTCGCTAAAAGTACTGGAATATTCAAAAAAACAAGGTTTTATTACTAAAACTGGAATAATGGTAGGTATCGGCGAAACTTTCGACGAAGTTATCGAAGTGATGAAAGACTTAATAGCTATCGGGGTCGATATTTTTACAATCGGGCAATACCTACAACCAACACCAAATCATCTGCCGGTCGATAGGTTCGTAACACCCGAAGAATTTCAAAAGTACAGACTCATTGGAATTCAAATGGGATTTCGCCACGTAGAATCAGGTCCATTGGTTCGAAGTTCTTATCACGCCGAAAAACATGTTAAATGACGAAATCAGATTCCTCATCCTCGGAAGTGGAACATCATCGGGCGTGCCTACAATATCCTGCCAGTGTTCAACTTGTAGTTCCATTGACCCAAAAGATAAAAGATTACGCACTTCACTTCTTGTTCAATCCCACCAAGTATCGGTTGTAATCGACACTACACCCGATTTTCGCCAACAAATGCTAATGTACAATATAAATAAAATCGATGGTATTGTCTTCACTCACGGACATTTCGACCACATCGGTGGACTGGATGATATTCGTGCTTATAATTACACTACAAAACAACCTGTGGATATTTACCTGAATAAGCCAACTTTCGAAAGAATTCGCAAAGTGTTTTATTACATCTTCGAAAAGCAAGAGCAAATCGGAGGCGGAATTCCTCTTTTAAACATAAATTTTATCGACTCTGAACCATTTCGAATTGGCGACCTTGATTTTATCCCACTAAAACTCCTCCACGGGAAAATGGAAGTTCTTGGCTTTAGAATTTCAAATTTTGCTTATTGCACCGACACAAATTTTATTCCAGACGAAACAATGCATAAACTTGAAGATGTCGAGGTTCTGGTACTCGATGCTCTTCGTTACGATAAGCATTCGACGCATTTTAATTTGAACGAAGCTATTGAGGTTGCTAAGAAAATCAACGCTAAGAGAACTTACTTTATCCATATTGCACATCAGATAAAGCATTCCGATTGCCAAAAAGCTTTGCCCGAAGGTATGTTCCTTGCATACGACGGGATGGAAATTATCCTTAAAAAGCAATGACATTGTAAGCACAATGAATTTTGCCAAAAGCATAGAAATTATTAATTTTGTACTTTGTGGTGGGTTCGCATAATGGTAGTGCAGCGGTCTTGAAAACCGCCGGGCGAAAGCCTGTGGGGGTTCGAGTCCCTCACCCACCGCACCAATGAAATTCAAATCTAACCTTGTCACCAACAGCTGAATTCACTAATTGCATTCAAAATCCTCAAATAATTATTGGAATTGACCTCACCGCCAACGAAAGCAAGAAGAGTGGGCTTGCAATTATTTCGAAAGACAAAATCTTCATCGATTTCATCTTCGCCAATTATGAAATCATTGAACTAATTTATTTATACAAACCAAAGGTTATTGCAATCGATGCACCATTGACTCTATCGGATAAAAGAACTTGCGATAAGCAAATGAAAAAGTATGGTGCAATGCCTCTCGCTTTACCAAGTATCCACGCTTTGGCACAAAGAGCAATAAAACTCGTGGAAACAATCCCTTTTCGAACAAACATCATTGAAGTCTTTCCTACTGCGACAGCAAAAATATTTAAAATCTATTCCAGAAATTTTCAAAATGTATTAAAATCTTATGAATCAACCCTAAAAATGAATATCAAAACAAAATTGAATAAAGATACATCCGATGCAGTATTGGCTGCACTCACTGGATGGCTTTATCATAAACATCTAACCGTGGCGGTTGGAGACGAAAATGGGTCTATAATAATACCCGATGAAAACCGAATTGAGGAGATTTACGATAAATTAAAGATTTTTGAAATTAGAAGTTGGGAAAAAATAACTGAATTGAGTAAAGTTTAGAGCTCTTGCCAATCGTTTCTTTCCAAGTATTTTGTATCGATTTTACCCTCCAAAAAATCGGGATTATCCATCATCTTCAAATGAAAGGGAATTGTAGTTGGAACACCTTCGACAACGAACTCTTCCAATGCTCTTTTCATCTTAGCAATAGCCTCTTGGCGTGTTTTTGCCCAAGTAATGAGTTTAGCAATCAATGAATCGTAAAACGGTGGTATTTCGTATTCCTGGAAAATGTGGGAATCGATTCGAACCCCTCGGCCACCGGGAAAATGTAGGCTTGTAATCTTTCCTGGCATAGGTCTAAAATCGTGATAAGGGTCTTCGGCAAGTATACGGCATTCAATTGCATGATTAATGGGTTCAGAAATTTCCAAGCTTAAAGGTTCACCGCTGGCAACCAAAATTTGTTCTCTAACTAAATCAATACCTAACGACTCTTCTGTAACAGGATGTTCAACTTGAATTCGTGTGTTCATTTCCATAAAATAAAAGTTCCCATCGCTGTCGACTAAATACTCAATTGTTCCTGGTCCAATGTAATTAACAGCTTTTGCACCCTTAATTGAAGCCTCGCCCATTTTTCTTCTCAACTCCGGAGAAACAATTGGCGAAGGTGCCTCCTCAATCAACTTCTGGTGCCTTCTTTGCAATGAACATTCTCTTTCGTTTAAATGGATGACTTTACCGAATTTATCGCCAAAAACTTGAAATTCGATGTGATGAGCGGTTTCGACCAGCTTTTCGATATAAACATCGGAGCTACCAAAGAAACTCCCCGCTTCTGCTTTTGCAATCCCAAAGCTACGAAGCATCTCCTCACGGTCCTTAACAACACGCATTCCACGCCCACCGCCCCCTGCCGCTGCTTTAATAATCACTGGATAACCAATCTTATCGGCGATTTCGACTGCGTCATCAACAGAATGGACAATTCCATCACTTCCGGGAATTACCGGCACACCCGCCTTCATCATTGTCTCGCGGGCAACGGATTTATTACCCATTCTGGAAATTGAATCGGGATTCGGTCCGATAAAGGCAAACCCCGATGCTTCACAAATTTCGGCAAAAGTGGCATTTTCGGCTAAAAAACCATAGCCGGGATGAATTGCATCTACATTAGTAACTTGTGCTGCGGAAATTATTGAAGGGATATAAAGGTAACTTCGACTTGAGCTTGGCGGACCAATACAAACGGCTTCATCGGCAAACTTTACAGGCAACGATTTTGCATCGGCTTCGGAATACACTACTACAGTTTTAATGCCCAGTTCCTTACAGGCACGAATAATTCTTAATGCAATTTCGCCACGATTTGCGATTAATATTTTTCTGAACATTAGATTTATTAGTCTGGTTTAATCAACATTAAAGTTTGATTGTATTCAACAGGCTTACCGTTTTCGACTAAAATTTCGACTACAGTTCCACTTATGTCCGATTCAATTTCGTTCATTACTTTCATTGCTTCGACAAGGCAAAGGGTCTGCCCAGGAGTAACATGAGTACCAACTTCGACAAATGGCGGGGAATCTGGGGAAGGTGCACGATAGAAAGTCCCAACAATTGGGGAATTAATTTTATGATAAATTACTGAAGGTGGTGGTGCGGGTTTTGCTTCCTCGGGGATAATTTCTTCGGGCTTGGAAACTTCAGTTTGAGCTACAATCGAAGGTTGAGAAGCAATCGGAATTTGTGGCGAGAAATTCAAATGAGTACTGTCGATTCGGCGCGAAAGAGAAATTTTTATTCCATCTTCCTCAATTGTTAAATCTGTTAAGGAGCTTTGGTCGAATATTTTCAAAATTCTTTTAAGGTAATTTAAATCCATATACATTAATTTATTTTAAAACATTACAAAGCAAGGAAAATTAATCTTCTTTGACCCGTTCGATGTATTCGCCGGTGCGGGTATCGACTCGAACAAGGTCGCCTTCATTAATAAAGATGGGAACTTGGATTGTGACACCACTTTCTAAAACAGCTGGTTTCAATACATTAGTAGCTGTATCGCCACGAACACCTGGTTCGGTTTTAACTACTCGAAGATTAATATGGGGTGGTAGTTCGACACCAATTGGTTTATTATCTACAAAAGCTAATTGAACTTCTTGATTCTCGGTTAAATATTCCAAAGCATTGCCAACTAATTCAACATCGAGTGGAATTTGTTCAAATGTTTCCATATCCATAAAGAACAAATTATTTCCATCGCGGTAAAGGTATTGGAATGGTTTTCGTTCGACGTAGACAAATTCGATTGATTCGCCCGAACGAAAGCGATACTCGCTTAACCTCCCTGTTTTCATATTTCTCATTTTGACTTGATAGAAGGCCCTCAAGTTCCCCGGGGTACGATGTTCGCTTTCGATAACGATGTGGAGTTCTCCATTAAAGTTGATTACAGCACCTGGCCTTAAATCCGAGGTTGTTCCCATTGGCATAGTTTAATTCGAAATTAGTTACACAAAAACTTAAAAGAGGTGCCAGACGGATTCGAACCGCCGTAGGAGGTTTTGCAGACCTCTGCCTAACCACTCGGCCATGGCACCCGATAGCACACAAAATTAAAAAAAATATTCCAAATACGCAAATTAAAAACTAAAAATTTTGCTAACCACCCAAAAATTCATTTATCTTTTGCTAATGACATTTTTTTTCGTAATTTTGCTTTTGCATTGCACCCGTAGCTCAATTGGATAGAGCATCTGACTTCGGATCAGAGGGTTGGGGGTTCGAGTCCCTCCGGGTGTGCAAAAGAGCTTTTCAATTCTTCGACTACTCTCCTAGCTATTTCGTAACTAAACCCTTTATTGATTAAATAATTAAATACTTTTAAAAACCTATCTTTTCCTTTGTAGGTTCTTATCGCCTTCAACTTTTTAATTGCCAAGTCCCGAGCATTTCGAAACTCCTGTTCATCAGAATACTCATTAGGCTCTGCAAATTCAGTTAAAATATCGCCTTTTATCCCTCTTTTTCTTAACTCTACGATTGCTCTACGATGACTATATTTTTTTGTTTTAACAAAATAATCATAAAACTGTTTTGCGTAAGTAGCATCGTTTAAATACCCAAATTCTTCCAAAAATTCTATTGCACGCAAGATGTTTTCTTCTTCGAAACCTTTCGATTTCAACTTATCGTGAACTTGCTGAACAGTCCTTGGTTTATACGAAATAAATTTTAAGGCTTCCTGCTTTGCTTCAATTAGCCTAATTTCGGAAACTAACTTGTTGAACTCATCCTCTTGGAATACCCTTCCTTTTTTAATCTTATGCTTAACAACAAGGTCAATTGGAACAACAATAACACTATGACTACCGAATTCAACAATGAATCCGCTTTGCCCTTTTTTCCTTAGGTTTGTTACCGTCAGATCTAAACTCATCCAATGATTGGTAAGTTGAGTATTTCGCGAACCTTATTTTCCACTGTCTTCAAGGCTTCGGGATATTCGAGGAAATATTTCCGCAAACCTTCCCGACCTTGAATTCGCTCATTGTTGTAAGTGTACCACGAGCCTGTCTTGATAATGATATTATTAGCAGTGGCTAAATCAATAATATCATTAATTTTCGAAATTCCTTCGTTGTATAGGATATCGAATTCTACTTCCTTAAATGGAGGTGCAACTTTGTTTTTAACTATTTTTGCACGGACGCGGTTGCCAATAATATCCTGCCCTTCCTTGATTACATCCTTTCGGCGAATATCAATTCGCACCGAAGCATAGAACTTCAAAGCATTGCCACCGGTTGTTGTTTCGGGATTTCCAAACATAACACCAATCTTGCTACGCAGCTGATTAGTAAAAATCACACAAGTATTAGATTTTGCAATTGCGGCATTCAATTTTCTCATTGCTTGAGACATCAGCCGAGCTTGAACGCCCATCTGCGGGTCACCCATTTCGCCTTCTATTTCCACCCGAGGGGTCAACGCTGCAACCGAATCAATCACAATTACATCTATTGCATTGCTTCGGACTAATGTTTCGACAATTTCAAGTGCTTGCTCGCCAAATTCAGGTTGCGAAAGCAAAAGCGAATTCAAATCGACACCAATCCTTTGTGCATAGTTTACATCGAGAGCATGCTCGGTATCGACAAAAGCAGCAATGCCTCCCATTTTTTGTGCCTGGGCAATTACTTGCAAACAAACAGTTGTTTTTCCCGATGATTCAGGTCCAAAAATTTCCGTTATTCTCCCTCGGGGCAAACCACCAATGCCAATTGCTGCATCCAGCGACAAGCAACCCGTTGGAATTGCTTCTACTTGAACAACGTGTGTATCGCTTAACTTCATTATTGCACCTTTCCCGTGCTGGCGTTCAATTTGTTCGATAGCCATTCGAACTGCTTTTTGCTTTTCTTCGCTAATTTTTGCTTGTTGTTGCTCTTGTTTAGTTTCTTTTGCTGCCATACATTACTTCCACAATTTATTCCACATTATTTGGTATTTCAACTGTTACAATTGTTCCTTTTCCTTCTTCCGATTCGACGAAAATCTTTCCACCCATAAGCTCAACTGCATTCTTGACTATCGATAGTCCTAATCCAGTTCCCGAAATCGTTTTGGTGTTTTTACCACGGTAGAATGGTTCAAATATCTTAGGTAACTCATCTTTTGGTATTCCGATTCCAAAATCTTGAACTTGACAACTGACCTTACTTTCTTCGACCTTGACATTCACAATTACCTTGGGATTATTACTCGAATATTTTACAGCATTTCCAATCAAATTCGATAAAATCATACTTAATAACCTCTGGTCAATTTTGGCTTTTGGGAAAAGTACATTTAAATTATATTCGAGTTCAGCCTTACCTTGATAATACAATTGGTAATCTTTGAGAAATGATTCAAAATACAATTTGGACTCGACAATTTCCCAGTTTACAAGTTCTTCGGCACGGCTCAATTTATTGTATAGTATTGTGTTTTCTATCATAGCACTCATATCTTGAATAGCACGTTTGATTCGGGTAAATTGCATCTCCTTTTGTTCGGCAGAAAGCCGTTCGTAGTGCTTTTCGAGGATTTCCACCGAAAGCATAACTGCTTGCAAAGGAGTTCTGTATTCGTGCGAAATCAAGGATATGAAGTTCGATTTCATAAGATTCAGTTGATATTCCTTTACAAGTGCTGCGTTCAACTCTTCTTCGTAATGAATTCTTTCTATATTCGAAGCAACAACCAAAGCAAGTCGTTCCAATGCACCCATTTCTTCATCGGTATGAGACAAAATAATGTAATTGACCGAAACAAGCAACCCGTAAAACCTGTCTCCTAAAATAACGGGGACAATAATGGCTGAATGAATTTCGGCAGAATCGAAAAATGGAAATTGCTCCAAACCATCAATCCGATTAGTAATTAATGGTTGCTTTTCGTAAATAATTTTCCGAAAAATTCTGCTCCGAAGATTTTCGATTGGAATAAAGATTTCCTTGTTCAAAAATTCTTTTTCAGTAAACTTGTAAATATGTGAAAAATAATACAAGTCGTTTCTCGAACTTATAGAAAGAAAAATACTTTCGTTGGAATTTGTAATCGAATTTGCAAAAGGCAAAATAAGTTCGAACAAAGCCGATAAATCTTTAATCTTGGTCGATAAGTTCGAAATTGAAATCATTCTTTCGTTTACATCAGCCAAATATTGGAGCTTCTTTTCTAGTTCCTTCCTTTCAGTAATATCAATAAAGGTCTCAATAATTCCTTCGAATTCATCTTTTTCATTGAAAATCGGAATAGCAATTTTAAAAACCTTTTTCATTCTACCATTTTTTGTAACGATAACAATTTCATCCTCAATTTTTCTTCTATCTGGGGCAAAACTATCGGAAATAGTGCAATAATTCACACCACAAATATTACATCTATTTCCTAAAACTTCTTTGGCGGAATACCCTGTTATCTCTTGTGCTTGTCTATTCCAAACAGTAAAGTTGAGATTTTTATCGACAACGAAGATGCCTACTGGAGCAAAATCGAGTATCTTTTGGTTGAATTCCGAAAGGCTACGCAATTGCCTTTCGTAGCTTATTCTATCTGTCAAATCTATCAGGACTCCAACGGCAGATATCTCGTTTTTTTCGAACGAGCTAAAGTTCTTACGAATATAAAGATAATGCTTTTCTTCGCCACTTGGGTCTTTAAAATCTACTTCAACTTTTTGCAAATTTGTTAAATCGGGTGCTTCATCGAACTTGCGAACAATAGATACAAATTCCGGTGGAAAGGCATCTTCGATTCCATTGCCAATAATCTGCTCCAAGCTCTTTCCCGTAAGTTGGCAAAAAGCCTCATTGCAGAATTCATAACGGTTGCGTGTTACATTTCGGAAAAACAATGGGAATGGTATAGATTCGACCAATGCCTCCAGAAGTGAAAGTTGATAATTAAGTGAATCCTGTAAAAATCGCCTTTCAAAATGAGTAGAAATATTATTTTTTACCAACTCTAAATGATAATAACTAACATTTTTGAGAATGTCAACATTATAAGAATAAATGCAAATCATGCCAAAAATGTTATTTCGGGAAACTATTGGTATTGCCAAAAGTTGTCGTGGAATAGGAGAATAACTATCGTCCCAAAACTCAATTAATTCATCGGATGTGAAGGTTCGAATCTCATCTGAATGCAAGGCATCAATCAAAGGATGGGTTTTGCGAGAAACATCTATTGGTTCGAACGTCTTGCCAAAGCGGTCGAAAAGATATATTGGCATTAATACATTTGTGTTTTTATCGAAGGAATAAAAAATGGAATTTCGCACGGGGATTAATTGCCCCAATGCTTTAATCAATTCGAACGCAATCAACTCGGGCTGTTCGTATCGTTCGAAGATATCGAATAACTTGAAAACTACACTCGTATAATTCTTTTGTACATATTCTTCTGTTACATCGGAAAGAATCGCTTCAATCCCTACTGCTCTACCTTTTAAATTTTTTACAAGGACAAAATTTCCATTAAGTTTAACTCTATCGTTTGTTTTTGTTACGATGTCCAAAATTAAATTTTTAACTACTTGCTTTTTGCGTAGCATATCTAACAATTTATCGAACCATGTGGGGTTATCAAGAAATTTTGAAAGACTTTCCCCCACCATTTCCTTAGGTTCGAAACCAAGAATCTTTCGGCAGGAAGGAGAAATAAGATTGACTTTACCATCCAAAGTCATTCGAATATATAATTCAGGGAAACGGGAAATTAACTGCTTAAATCGTTTCTCGCTTTGCTGTAAAGCCATGCGATTTTTAATGTTCTTGGTAACATCAATCAATACGCCATCGAAGTAAATTTCGCCTACTTCTCCTACCACTTGTTTTCCATAATCTTCGACAATGATTCTACTTCTGTCTTTTTTCATCAAAACAGAAATCGCTTTTACATAAGCAACATCTTGTTTTGAGTGCACTCCAAGAATACGATTTCTATGTTCTCGCTTAGAATAAAAATCGAAAGCATTCATTTGCATCAGTTCCTCTACTGATTCGAAACCAAGAATACGGGCAAGTTCGGTATTTGCATACAAAAATCTACCTTCAGGGGTTGTCCTATAAACTCCAATTGGCAAGTTATTTAAAAGGGCTCGCATCGTTTGCTCAGCTCGCTTCAATTCATATTCTGCCTCCTCGCGTCGGGATACTTCATCCAAAAGATGTCGATTTAATTCTGAAAGCTCGATATTTGCATCTTCCAACTCTTTGGTTCTTTCGGCAACTATTTTTTCCAAATTCATATTCATTTGCCGAAGTTGTTCCATCAATTCTTGTGTCTCGGTTACGTCTGTTATTGCGTTTACAAAAAATGTTTTGCGTCCAAGCTCAACTTTGAAAATATTATGCCCAATGTATTTTTCGGAACCATCGGGAAAACTAATTTTCTGTATTTTTTTTCTAAAAGTTTTTTGCTCTTCATCGAAGGGAAAAAGAAACTTTTCGAGAACACGTACTCTTTCTTGCCGATTAAATTCAGCCATTTCCTTATTTGGAATAAACCTGAGCATAAAATCCACAATCGGGGTTTTCAAAATTTGATTCCCTCGAACCGAAAAAAATCTTTCGAATGTTTTATTTACTTCGATAACCATTCCATTGGAGTCTATTACAACCAATGCCTCGGACAGGTTATCGAAGATACCTCGGTGGAATGATTCTTTTCGGAATACATCATAATTTAAGATAAGTAAAAATAAGACAATTAACAATCCCGAAACAAGCGAAACTGCAACAGCTGAATAATAACCAGTTGAAACTTCCGAAACTCTTACGATATCGGGAAGATGGACGTAAAAAAGAAATAAAACTGACAAAATGTGTAATAAAAAGATTACGACAGCAATACTAAAAATTACTTTATATGTTTTCATTTCAAAAACAGAGTTATTTCACATCAATGTGTAAAATAATAGGTCTAACGAACAATAGTAAACATCAAGCGGTAACATTTGTTCGAAGTAGTTAATTCAATAACATACACACCAGTCGTAAGATTGCGTATATCGACAGTTTGCGATGCATCTAACGAACCATTTAAAACAACCTTTCCGAAATAATCGAATACCTTGTATCTTGTTGGATAACCCAAAGCAGGAAGATTAATAACAATTTTGTCATCAGCCGGATTAGGACTTACGATTGGCGTTAATTGTTTATAGCGGTCTTCGACCGAACGCAATGGGTCGGGTGGATTCGGACAGAAGTGCCAATAAAGAATATCGTGGTCTTCCATTGCACAACCTGTTGCCGAAGTAAAACCTACCCAAGCCCGATAGCCTCGTTCCAAATTAATCAATTCCGACAAATCGAAACCTTCTACTCGCAATACTGGGTCGAAAAACTCTTTTGTTGTATCCAAATAAATTTCGAGCCATTTGTTCTTTTCGTTGTAAATTATCGAAGCATAATAAACCACATCGTTATGCAAAGTCAATATATACTTATTAATTCCCAAAGTTGTTTGTTGGGTATGTTTCGATGTATTGGTTAACTTGCCGTTCGATTGCACAGCAACGTGATTTCCATTTGGGTCGAAGTAATTTTCGATTTGGGTCGAATCGTTCGAAAAGGTATCGAATTCTATTGCCACCGAGTTAGGAATTCCATCGTAACCAATCCCTCCGCCACTTCGACCAATTGCATACGGAATGAAATTTTGGACAACAAATGCTATTCCATCGGCACCGGGTAGGGAATTATCTTTGCAGGTGTTGTTTGTCCCATTTTTCAATCGGAAAGCAAATTCAGTTTTGAAACCACTGACGACAGGAACAAGGTCTTTGTACCAAACCGCACCAACTTTGTTAACAGCCGATGGCGACAGACGCAACACGCTATCGGAAATAAATGCATCGCCGACAAAATTTAAATTCTTTGCACCACGAAAACTATCGTATGTAAATTCCGTTGGGTCGCACTCACTTCGGTAAAATGTAATTGCAACGAAATTACCTTTATAACAGTCATCTGCAATTTTAATATAAACAGTATCGGTTGGCAATGGATTATCTTCCAAAACAAACTCTAATGTATCGATGGTATCGTATCGAATTGATTTTGGCAATGGAGTGACCAATCTAAATTTGAGATTACTAATAATTTCGACCTGCGTTAAGTCCTTATACTCAAAGTGTGGCAAAGCAGCGTTATAAATTAGTATTTTATATGTATTAATTGTATCGGGAATGTACCTTAATCGTAAAGGATAGTATTTATCTGGCAAACCAAATGGATAACGGAATGTAAAACCTCGGACATAAATAGTTTTCCCAATGTCCTGTTCTAAGGACTTGAAGTCCCCATCTACTTGGATAAAACAAAACCAATCGTTATATATATCTTCGGATTCGATTTTTAATTTTACAATTTGGGTAGGTGGAACATTTGAACTATCCAAATTAAATTTTAGCTTACTATTATATGGTTTAAAAATAACAGAATTAATTGATTCATCCTCTTTAGCAACAATTGATACTTCGGTAGAAAAACATTTTTCTTCGACAAACCATTCGGGGGAGCGAGTTATTTTTTCTAAATACATACCACCAACGTAACCATAAGAATTTGCCGGACCATAACCATAAGCCAAAACACCAAATGGTGCCGTCGATTCAAGGAAGTGCTGTCCTTCTTCGACTTTGACTGTTGCATAAGCAAAATCAAGATTCGGCTGAATTACGTATTGGTTAAATGGAATTGGTTGTCCATCCAAAATTACTTTTCCCGCATTGTCTTTGTAAACAATTACCGTAAGATAATTTTCCTCGTAAACTTTAAACGATTGAAGTGAAGTATTATCTCTTTCATAAGCTTGGATGTTCATTATCTTACATTTTCGGATAAATTGTTCGGTAGGTGGAATAATCATCATAAATGGATCGCCAAGGTAGCTAGAACCCACTGTGTTCGATGTACTTTTGTATGTAGCAACTAAAATTGGCTCCGTTGCAGTAATCCATTTGAACGCATCAAGGCTACCTTCATAGAATTCCCCGCGGTTTAATCTTTTTACAAATGTTCCATTGATTGAAATATTTGTGCTGTCTTTCGAAGCAAGAACTCGGAAAATATCATAATTTTGTACAAATTGTGGCTGCGGGAAAGGAACAACTACTACATTTTTACCCCAGGTGCTTACAGGTGGAATCTGCTCGCAAATGAAATCTCGCGATGGTGAATCTTGATTTCTAAATATTTCCAAAGGCAGAGTAGAACGCTGGTGACCCGCAAACACTGCAATTGGTGCATCGGAAATAATTTCGGTGCCTGTTAAATCATTCTCCCGTTCAGAAGAATTCACCCGTGCTTGAACCAAATACACTTCACCTCGGTTTAAAGTTATACGTTGTACATTCAAACCATTGGAATAAGTCGGACAGCTTGGCTTAATCGTTACATTAGTGCTATCGGTGGTTGCCACAATTGCAAATTCCGATGGTGTCCAACCCGCTTGCGAAATAAAAAACCCATCGGATTTGTATGTTAATACAATGTATTCATTCCCCAACGAAGGAGTTGGAAAAACCAAAAAGGCATCGGACGATTTATTTCCTTGGCTGTGTGCATAAACAGTTATTGGTTTGTCGGAAGTAAGGTGAAATGACATTTTCGAAACAACTTCGTTTTGGTTTTGCTTCCATTCGACTGCCATATCGTTAAAACCAAGCAACTCGAAATCATTAAATGGCTTGCCAAAAACAAATATGCTATCGGGATTTGTAATTTCAAATGTTTCGGTGTATCTATTGCCCTGTATATCATAGTATTCAAGATTTACAGTCGTAGGTTCTTCGGCTACGATGAATATGTAAATCGAATCGCTATACTTTAAAAGCTCGTTCGAAGAAAACTTGTTAATATGATAATTCGGAAGGTATGTTATCCAAAAGTCTTGGCCACGATTGTCAATCTTTTGGGAATTGCTTGTAAAAACTACTGCAAACAATAAAATTATAATGCAACTTGTTGCAACAAGTATTCTTTTAAACATAATGCACCTTTTATTAATTTCGAGATATGAAAAATTAATTAAAATTTTCCAAAAATTTTATATTATTATGTATATTTTGGCAAATTATAACGCCAATTTTCAAAAATCTGTTTACTTCACAATTGAAATTACATCGAAGTAAACCTTACCACCGGAGATTAATTCAATATAATAAACACCAACGGGCAAGGCACTGACATCGATTGTATTAATTCGTTCCAAGTCGCCTACTAAGCACTCCTTACCAAGACTATTATAGATACGATATCTTATTGGAAAATGTAACTGTGCCGTGTTCACTACTATTTTGTCGGAGGTCGGATTTGGATATATCAATGATAATTGTTCGGGGTTCTCTTCATCAGCCGAAAGGAGTGTATCCGATACACTTGGACAGAAGTGCCAATAGAGAATATCGTGGTCTTCAATCGCACAACCCGTTGCCGAAGTAAAGCCAACCCAAGCACGCAAATCGCTTTCCAATTTAATAAGCTTGGACAAATCGAAATTTTCAACTCGAATTACTAAATTCCTGAACAAGTTTGTTGTATCCAAATAGACTTTAAGAACTTTTTCTTCGGCAACGTATTCCACTGCAACGAAATAAATTTTGTCGTTTTCTAATTCAATAATATCTTTGTTCAACGCAATTGTCGTTGCTTGGGTGTGTTTCGAGCTATTTTCGAATTCCCCATTCGATTGCACTGCAACGTGATTGCCGTTGGGGTCGAAAAAGTTTTCGATTTGCGTCGAATCGTTCGAAAAAGTGTCGAATTCAACTGCAACAGAATTGGCAATTCCATCGTAACCAATTCCTCCCCCAGTTTTACCAATAGCAAAAGGCGACGAGTTTTGAACTACAAAAGCAATTCCATCGGCACCGGGCAAAGAATTATCGTTACAATTGCTGCTATTCCTTCCATTTTTGATTCTGAAAGCAAACTCTGTCCTGAAACCATTTGCTACTTTTACGGGGTCTATGTACCACACCGCTCCCGCACGATTCTCAGCCGAAGGGGTCAATCTTAATACACTGTCGAGTATAAATGCATCGCCAACAAGGTTTAAATTCTTAGCTTTACGGAAATTTATGTAAGAAAACTCCGAGTCATCGCACTCAACTTTTGGAAAAGTAATTGCAACAAATCTCCCCGAATAACACCGAGCAGTTGTCGAAAAAAATGAGCCCAGCGAAATGTGATGATTATAAAATTTTGGCACTAAGTTTATAAAAATAGTATCATTTGAGCTTGGCTTATCATCGAGAGCAAATTCCAATGTATCAACACTTTCCATATAAATCATCTTTGGAAGTGCTGTTAAAATTGAAAAGTTAAGAGGACTTATTATTTCGACATCCAAGATGTATTTTTCATTATAACCAATATAATTTCCCTTTTTGGCATAATTATAAACGGGTATGCGATATACATTTCTTCTTCCAGGGTAATATTTGAACTGCAAAGGAAAATACTCATCGACAACCCCATCGGGATATTTGAATGTATAACCATTAAAACGATGAATAAAATTATACACTTTATTTTGAGCGAATAACTTACCTTCTACCCCGACATCGGCTTCGAAATCTTCGTAAATGTTTTCAGAAATTAATCTTGCTCGCACACGTCTGCCTGGAGGCAGATATGCACTATCGTAAACAAGCTTACCTTTACCCGTATAACGATGAAGGACAAGCGAATCAATCGTCTCATCTTTTCTACAAGTAACATCTAAAAGTGCACCAAAACAATATGATTCTATGATTGAAAAACGAGGAGTCCAATTAGCCTCATATTCAAAACCCCCGTAATAACCGTATGAATTCGTCTTGCCATAACCATAAACATAAACCGCAACTCTTTCATTCGATTCAATAAGATGCAGTCCTTCTTCCAACTTCAATGTTGCCATTGCAAAATTAGTGCTTGGAAAATATGTAAACTTGGAATCAGGCACATATATTCCATCGACTCTAATTCGCCCCATTGCGAAAACTGGAATAATAATATTTACATAATGTTCATCGTAAACCTTCTTCTTTTGCTGAGTAATTGTGTCCAATTCGTATGTTTGAATGGATAGAATGCGATGTTCTTTTGCAAAATAATTCCAAGGTTTTATGAATACCATAAATGGGTTGCCATAAAATTCACCCTCTTCGGAATACATTGGCGATTTGAATGCTGCAACAAGTACTGAACTACTTGAATTTATGTATTTTACACTATCTAAAATTGTTTCGTAAACTTCGCCTTTGTTCAATGTTGCTACCAATTTGTTGTTAATTTTTACCGTTGTCCCATTAGTGTTAGCAAGAATTCGAATTTTGTCGTTGCTTTTAAAATTTGAACTCTGGGCAAATGGAATAACTATATATTCCCTTTCCCATCGTATTGTTGGCGGTAGTTGTTGACAGACGAAACTTCGGGGTGGTTCTTTCCCGGGTAACCCATCCGAGTTCATTGCAGCAAATTGTTGACCAACAAAAACTGCAATTGGCTTGTTGGACACAATTTCAGTTCCAGTCAAATCATTATTTCTTTCGTCGTCAGTAATACAAGCCTGAACAAGATAGACCTCGCCTTTATTCAGCAAAATTTCCCTTTCCTGCAAACCGAAAGAATAAGTAGGACACGATGGTTTTATTTTAACCACGGAACTGTCGCGTGTAGCAACAATTGCAAACTGCGAAGGAGTGCGTTTCGAAAGCACCTCTGCCTCACCAAACGAAGGAAAGGTCAACACCATATATTCGTACCACAAAGAATGACTTGGAGTAACCAAGAATGCATCCGCGGAACTGCGTACGCCACTGTAAGCCAGAACATTAATTGGATTTTTGGAGCTTACGTGAAACGACATCTTGCTTACGACTTCATTCTGATTCTGACTCCATTCATCGCTCCCATCGTTAAATCCATGCAATTCGAAATCTATTGCTGGCTTTTTGAAAACATAAACCTTCTCGGGGTCTTTAATACTTATTGTGTCCAAATACTTTCGCCCATAAATATCGTAGTATTGAATTGTTACAACTGTCGGCGTTGAAGGAATAATATAAATATATATCGAATCCCCATATTTCAAAGCCTCGTTCGAAGAATGCCTGTTCGGATTGTAATTTGGTAAAAAAGTCAACCAAAAATCTGTACCGGCGCTTTCATAATCTTGATAAAAATTTTCCTCTTCGCTTTTTGCAACAATGCTGGCTATGAAGATTATTGAAGCAAATATTGAAAGAAGTAAATTATTTGTCATTTTTCACCTTTCGGTTTTCTCAAAACAAATATAACAAATTTGTGTAAATCAAGTTACAAGGCAAAAACGGAACGTCGAACCAAGAAACAATAAAAAAGGGGTTAGTATTTTTTACTAACCCCCACAAAAGAAATTTAAACAGGTAAATAAGTTTACTTCTTTTTTGTTTCTCTGTATTCTTTTACAATCTCATCTTGGATATTTTTGGGAACAAAGGCATAGCGCAGAAATTCCATCGTAAATTCGCCTTTCCCTTGCGTTACACTTCTTAATTCGGATGAATAACCGAACATTTCTCGCAATGGAACTTCTGCTTCGACAACAACAAAACCGCTATCGACACGAGAAGAGATAATCACTCCTCGGCGTTGATTAATTTGCCCAATGATATTGCCCTGAAACTCTTCGGGAGCAGTTACCTCCAATTTCATAATTGGTTCGAGCAATGCAATTCCAGCCTTTTCCAATGCAGTTCTCATAGCATATTTCGAAGCGAGCCGGAAAGCCATATCCGATGAGTCTACTTTATGAGTATCGCCATCATTCAAAACGACACGAACATTAACAATTTGCTGACCGATTAGATAACCTTCTTGCAGCTGTTCTTGGAAGCCCTTATCGCAAGCAGGGATGAATTCACGCGAAATAACACCACCGATAATTTTATCGACAAATTCGTAGGTTTTGTTTTCAGCAAAATCTATTGGTTCGATATAACCGGCAACCCGTGCGTATTGACCCGCACCACCTGTTTGCTTTTTGTGAGTATAATTAAAATCAACTTTACGTGTAATTGCTTCGCGGTATGCAACCTTAGGTTTGCCTACGACAACCTCGCAATTATATTCGCGCCGCATCCTTTCCAGGTAAATTTCCAGATGCAATTCGCCCATGCCTTTGATAATCGTCTCGCCACTTTCTTCATCGTAATAAACTTGGAATGTAGGGTCTTCCTTCTGAAATCGATTCAAAGCTTTCGAAAAATTAGTTAATGTGTTTCGGTCTTTTGCTTTGACGGACAGTTCAATTACCGGGGTTGGAACATACATCGATGTCAGAGAATAATTCACTGTCCCATCGGTAAAGGTGTCCCCGGAATAGCACTCTACTCCAAACATTGCGACAATGTCGCCGGCGTAAGCGTGTTCTATATCGTGCATCTGTTGAGCGTGCATCCTTACAATTCGTGGAACTTTAATCTTTTGCCTCGTTTTGGTGTTATAAATAAAATCTCCTTTTTTAACTTTGCCTTGATAAATCCTCATATAGGTTAGCTGACCGAAGCGTCCATCTTCTAACTTAAATGCCAAAGCAACAAAAGGTTTTTCAGGGTCACAAAATAGTTCGACGTGCTGCTCGTTTCGATCTAAATCCAAGGCTTCGTTTCGCCTCTCGCTTGGATTTGGTAAAAACATACACACACCATCGAGCAAAGGTTGAACTCCCTTATTCTTTTTCGCACTTCCAACATAAACAGGAGTAATGATGTGCGAAATCGTCAATCTCCGAATTATTGGTATTAATTTTTCCGAAGGTATTTCTTCTTCGGCGAGATATGCTTCGGCAATTTCATCGTCGAAATCGCCAAGGGTTTCGACTATTTCCATCCGTCGCAGCTGCGCTTCATCTATTAAATCTTGTGGAATATCTTTTTCGACAACGATTTCCCCATTTTCGCCTTCGAAAAATATTGCTTTCATTTTCAATAAATCGACAACACCCGAAAAATTATCTTCCAAACCAATTGGCATCGTAAGAACAACTGGTCTAAGATTCAGTTTTTCACGCATTTGCTGAACTACTTTATCGGGGTTTGCACCCGAACGGTCGAGTTTGTTGATGAAAGCAATTCGAGCAACATTATACCGTCGAATCTGTCGGTCAACGGTTATCGTCTGACTTTGTACACCTGCAACACCGCATAGCACAAGAATAGCTCCATCGAGAACACGCAAGGCTCGTTCGACTTCGACAGTAAAATCAATATGACCGGGGGTATCGATTAGATTTATATGATGTCCCTTCCATTCAAAGTATGTTGAAGCCGATTGAATAGTAATCCCTTTTTCTCGCTCCAAATCCATTGAATCCAAAGCCGGACCAGCCCCCGATTTATCGCGAACCTCGACTATTTGGTGAATTTTACCCGTGTAGTAAAGTATTCTCTCGCTCAATGTTGTCTTTCCAGAATCGATATGTGCCGTTATTCCAATGTTTCTGACTTTCTCAATTTCGAACATACAAGCCCTTAATTCAACAAACAAAATAAGAGGTACCCTCGGAGGTACCTCTTCAAATTTGTAAATAACCAAAAATTACTTGTTTACTGTTTCGTGCTCCTGGACAATTTGGTAGGGAAGTTCTTTTTCGGAGTCAGTTTCAATCAATCCTTTTGGAGCAAAAATACTTCCTACCTTGCTCTTTACAATCATATCTTGATAGCGTCGTAAGCCGGTTCCAGCGGGGATTAATTGCCCAAGAATAATATTTTCTTTCAAACCATAGAGATAATCGACCTTAGCTTCGACAGCTGCTTCTGAAAGCACACGTGTTGTCTCTTGGAAAGATGCTGCCGAAAGCCAGCTATCCGTCGTCAACGAAGCTTGCGTAATACCTAAGAGAACGGGCTCGGCAATTGCAGGTTCGGCGGGGCGTGCTTGGGCTACTTTCTTACCCTGCTTTCGAAGCTCTTGGTTAACCTCGTGGAATTTATCCTTCCAAACAATCTGTCCAACTTTGAATTTAGAATCGCCTTTATCGGTAATTACAACCTGTTTCTTCAATTTTTCGTTTTCTTCCAAAATCTTGAATCGGTCGACGTAATCGCCTTCGATAAACTTCGAATCGCCAGGGTCGACAATCCTGCTCTTCTGCAGCATCTGTCGAACAATAATTTCAATTTGTTTATCGGCAATTTTAACACCTTGCATACGATAAACTTCTTGAATTTCATTCACAAGATACTCTTGTACTGCATTTGGTCCCTTAATCCTGAGAATATCGTGAGGATTAACATCACCATCGGTCAATTGGTCACCTGCACGCACAAAATCGCCATCCTGAACCAAAATGTATTTTCCAAATGGAATATTGTATTCCATCTTCGTTTTGCCATCCAGAGAGGTTACGATAAGAGTCCTCTGACCACGTTTGACCTTATCGAAGGTAACGATACCATCGATATCGGAAACAAATGCAGGATTCTGCGGAGCGCGTGCTTCGAAAAGTTCGGTTACTCGTGGCAAACCACCTGTAATGTCGCGCATTCTACCAAGGTCGCGTGGAATCTTGACCAATGGCGTTCCTACACCAACGAATTCATCTTCGTCCACTCTCAATTGGGCTTTAACAGGAATGGAATATGCTCTCAATACATTCCCAGCTTCATCTAAAATTTCAATTGTTGGTTGTTTATTTTTATCTTTCGATTCAATTACAACTTTTGTAATGTGTCCGGTCTGTTCGTCGTTAATTTCGCGATACGTTACATTATGGATTAAATCTTTAAATCTAACTCGGCCACCAACTTCGGTAATAATAGTAGCATTGTAGGGGTCCCATTCATATATTAACTGTCCCTTCTTTATCTCCTGACCATCTTCGACTTTGAGTATTGCCGCATACATTGCATCGTATTTTGTTAGGACACGATTGCTTTCGGGTTCTATGATATTTATAACTCCACTTCGGCTAACAACGACTTTAATTTCGGTGTCGGCTTCTTCGTAGCTAACAGTTCTTACATTTTCGAATTTAACGATACCATCGAACTTTGCAGTAACAGATGATTGTGAAGTAACAAGCAAAGCAGTACCGCCAGTGTGAAAAGTTCGAAGTGTTAGCTGCGTTCCAGGTTCGCCAATCGACTGCGATGCAATCGTTCCAACTGCTTCGCCAACGTCGACAAGTTTTCCAGTTGCAAGGTTTCGTCCATAACATTTTGCACAAACGCCATGGCGCGCTTCGCAAGTCAAAACACTACGAATCATAACTTGGTCGATTGCCGACTCTTCAATCTTTTGGGCAATATCTTCATCAATTAATTCGCCTGCTTTACAAAGGACTTCGTTTGTAATTGGGTCAATAACATCCCAAAGAGCAACGCGCCCAAGGATTCTTTCGTACAATGTAGCTTTAACCTCTTCGCCCTCTTTCAAAGCTGTCATCATCACACCACGAATTGTACCGCAATCGTGTTCGGTAACGATAACGTCTTGGGCAACATCGTGCAAACGACGAGTCAAGTATCCTGCGTCGGCTGTCTTCAAGGCTGTATCGGCTAATCCTTTACGAGCACCGTGTGTCGAAATAAAGTATTCCAAAATAGAAAGTCCCTCTTTGAAATTCGACAGAATCGGGTTCTCAATCAATTCGCCTGCAGAACCAGAAATTGATTTCCTTGGTTTTGCCATTAAACCTCGCATTCCAGCAAGCTGACGAATTTGTTCCTTCGAACCACGAGCCTGCGAATCCAACATCATCCAAAATGTATTGAACCCTTGCTCGACCTTCGAAATTTCAGAATACAAGCGGTCGGCGACTCGGTTCGTTGCATTCGACCACGTATCTATAATCTTGTTGTATCTTTCGCCAAAACTAATGACTCCATTGAGATATGCATTTTCAATTTCTTCAACTCGTTTTTGGGCTGCTTCGATAATTTGATACTTTTCTTTAGGAATTACAACATCGGCAATACTTACCGAAAGCCCTCCACGGGTCGAATATTCAAATCCAATTTGCTTCAATTCATCCAAAAATTCAACAGTTCGAGCCAAACCAACAGTCCGAAAGCAAATACCAATGATTTGACGCAAACGCTTCTTTGTCAAAAGTTCATTGAGAAAACCAATTTCCTTCGGGACAATTTGGTTGAATAATACTCGCCCAGTGGTTGTTTCGATGAAATTGCCATCTATTTTAACTTTGATTTTTGCGTGTAAATCGAGTGCTTTGTTGTTGTAAGCAATGATAACTTCTTCGGGGGAATAGAAGACTTTACCTTCGCCTTTAACACCAGATTTCGCTTTGGTAATATAATAGACACCCAAAACCATATCTTGCGACGGAACTGCAATTGGGTCGCCATTCTGGGTATGCATAATATTGTGTGGGGCAAGCATCAAAAGAAGTGCTTCCAACTGAGCTTCGAAGCTTAACGGAACGTGGACAGCCATTTGGTCTCCATCGAAGTCTGCGTTAAACGCAGTACAAACTAATGGGTGCAATTGAATCGCCTTACCTTCGATAAGCCGTGGCTGGAATGCTTGAATACCCAAACGGTGGAGCGTAGGAGCGCGGTTAAGCAACACAGGGTGATTTTCAATCACTTTTTCCAAAATATCCCAAACCTCGGTTACCTTGCGTTCGACCATCTTCTTGGCACTTTTTACAGTCTTTACGTAGCCCCGCTCAATCAACTTTCGAATTATGAATGGCTTAAACAATTCCACAGCCATATCCTTCGGCAACCCGCATTCGTGCAATTTCAATTCGGGTCCAACGACAATAACCGAACGGCCCGAGTAATCAACGCGCTTACCCAATAGATTTTGTCGGAAGCGACCCTGCTTTCCTTTCAAAGAATCAGCCAATGATTTCAATGGTCTTTGGGTTTCAATCTTTGTAGCCTTTCTTGTGCTATCGAAAAGGGCATCGACACTTTCTTGCAACATTCTCTGCTCATTACGCAAAATAACCGCTGGTGCTTTAATATCTTTCAATCTTTTCAATCGGTTGTTTCGAATAATGAGCCTGCGGTAAAGGTCATTTAAATCGCTGGTTGCAAAACGGCCGCCTTCCAAAGGAACAAGCGGTCTAAGGTCAGGTGGAATAACGGGAATTACATCCAAAACCATCCATTCGGGTCGGTTCTTGGGTTCCCCCGTTCTCTCATCGGGCAAAAACGCTTCTAAAATCTTTAATCGTTTCAAAATGTCTTGTTTCTTTTGTGGTGAAGTTTCCTCTCGCATCTGCTCGCGCAAAGCGTAATATTCTGCTTCGACATCGACCCTGCGAAGTAATTCTTTAATCGCCGCACCACCCATCATCGCAATGAATTTATTCGGGTTATCGTCATCCAATGCTAATTCCTCGGGTGACATCTGCTTGATAATATTCTGATATTGTTCGTCGGTTAAAAGGTCATACTTTTTGAATGGAAACTTCCCGGGATTAATTACAACATAAGTTTCGTAATAAGTGATTTTTTCCAAATCTTTTGTTGGAATGCCAAGTACTCCTGCTATTTTACTTGGAAGCGTGCGTAAAAACCAGATATGTACAACAGGAGTCTCCAGCTTAATATGTCCCATCCTTTCGCGACGGACGGATTTAGTTGTTACTTCGACCCCACAACGGTCGCACACGATTCCTTTGTAACGAATTCTCTTGTATTTTCCGCATGCACATTCCCAATCGCGAATTGGACCGAATATCTTTTCGCAGAAAAGACCTCCTTTTTCGGGTCGGAAAGAACGATAATTTATAGTCTCGGGCTTAATTACCTCACCAAAAGAGCGTTCGAGAATGGAGTCTGGGGAAGCAAGTTTTATTGTTACCCTTTTAAACCCTTTTTTTGGAATTGGTTTTGCTTGCATTTCATCACCAATATTTATTAATAATAATTTTATTCAATTTCGACATCAAGGCATAAGCCTTGCAATTCGCGAACAAGAACATTGAACGATTCTGGAACGTTCGGGTCGGGCATATTTTCGCCTTTGACAATTGCTTCGTAAGCTTTTGCACGCCCGACAACATCATCGGATTTAATCGTCAACATCTCTTGCAATGTATGAGCTGCTCCGTATGCTTCGAGTGCCCAAACCTCCATTTCGCCAAGCCTTTGACCACCAAATTGAGCCTTACCTCCCAAGGGTTGCTGAGTTATCAACGAATACGGTCCAACCGAACGAGCGTGTATTTTGTCTTCGACCATATGCACAAGCTTCATCATATAAATCACACCAACAGTAACTTTTTCGTGGAATGGCTCGCCAGTTCTTCCATCGTAAAGAATCGTTTTACCATCGGGTGGAAGTCCAGCCTTCTCCAAAATATCAGTTACTTGTTCCCAAGTAGCTCCATCGAATACAGGAGATGCAAATTTAACACCAAGTTTCTGACCAGCCCAACCAAGTGCAGTTTCGAACAACTGTCCTAAATTCATACGCGATGGCACACCCAAAGGATTCAAAACCAAATCAACCGGGGTTCCATCGGGCAAAAATGGCATATCTTCAACCGGAACAATAATTGAAACTATACCTTTGTTTCCGTGCCGGCCTGCCATCTTATCGCCAACCATCAGTTTTCTTTTAACTGCAACATAAACTTTTGCCATTTTAAGTATTCCGGGCTGGAGCTCGTCGCCAGCTATAAGCTTGTTTAATTTATTCTTAAACGCAAGTTGAATTTTCTCCTTTTCGTTTCGGTAATTTTTAAACATTTCTCGGAGGAGTCGTTCGCGGTTCGGGTCTTGAAGAATTGGAACACTCAAATCAATTGCATCAAATTTGGGCAAAGCATTGCTAAAATAACTCAAAACATCTTTTTCCGTAACAAGCGTCCCACCACGAAAGACAACATCACCATTATTCAACCGCAAACCATAAGTTACATAACCATCCATTATTTTGGCTAATTTCTCGATTGCTTGAAGTGTTAATTTGCTGAGTGCTTCATTCTCTTGTCGGTCGAAAGCCTCTTTTCGCCTTTTTTCTTCTATTTCACTATCCAAGCGATGCAGTCTACGGGAAAACAGCCTTGTGTTAATAACAATTCCCTTCAGGCCCGGTGGGGCTTTCAAGGATGCATCTTTTACATCGCCAGCTTTGTCGCCAAAGATTGCGCGCAGAAGTTTTTCTTCGGGTGTTGGGTCGGTTTCGCCTTTGGGTGTTATCTTTCCAATCAAAATATCACCTTCGCGAACTTTTGCACCAACACGAACAAGGCCATCTTCATCCAAATCCTTTGTCGTCTCTTCCGAAACATTGGGAATATCGCGAGTAAATTCTTCCTCTCCTCGTTTCGTATCGCGAACTTGAAGTGAAAACTCTTCGATATGAACAGAAGTAAACACGTCTTGTGCAACCAATCTTTCGGAAACAACAATAGCATCTTCGAAATTATATCCACGCCAAGGCATAAAAGCAACAAGAACGTTTCGCCCTAATGCAAGTTCACCATTTTCGGTTGCAGCACCGTCGGCAATTGGCATCCCTTTATGGACTTTTTGCCCAACTCGTACTATTGGCTTTTGATTTATGCAAGTATCTTGGTTTGTGCGGAAAAATTTTAGCAATTTATATTCTTTTTCGGGTGTAAAGTTGAAATCGACTAATTTTTCTTCTTCACTTCTTGTGTCTTCGTACCTAATTACAATTCTTTGGGAATCGACATAAGTTACAACACCTTCGCCTTCGGCTAAAATCATAGTTCTGGAATCGTGTGCAACTTTGGCTTCCATACCCGTTCCGACAATAGGTGCTTCGGGTTTTAATAATGGGACAGCCTGGCGTTGCATATTCGAACCCATTAGGGCACGGTTAGCGTCATCGTGTTCCAAAAATGGAATAAGCGAAGCAGCAGCACTAACAATTTGCTCGGTCGATACATCAATTAAATCGACTTGTTCAGGACTGACAACGACAAAATCGCCAGACATACGGGCATGGATTTTATCGCCAATCAATCTACCATTTTCATCCATCGGAGCATGGACGGTGGCAATAATTTTCCCTTCCTCATCTTCGGCAGTTAAATACACAATTTCGTCTGTAACAACACCGTTAACAACTTTGCGATATGGAGTTTCGATAAAACCACGCTCATTGATTCTTGCATACAATGCTAAAGAGGAAATCAAACCAATGTTTGGACCTTCGGGCGTTTCAATTGGGCAAAGCCTTCCATAGTGAGTGTAGTGAACGTCACGAACTTCGAATCCAGCACGCTCACGGGAAAGACCACCCGGACCAAGAGCAGAAGTTCTTCGTTTATGTGTAAGTTCGGCAAGTGGATTCGTTTGGTCCATAAATTGGGACAATTGATTTGTCCCAAAAAATTGATTTATTACTGAAACTACTGTTCGAGCATTAATTAAGTCATTGGGGTTAAGCTTTTCGCTTTCTCGGGCGCTCAATCTTTCTTTGATTGTCCTAGCCATTCGCGTCAACCCCAAGTTAATCTGAGCTGTAAGTTGTTCCCCAACGGTTCTTACTCTACGATTCCCTAAATGGTCGATATCATCGCCACTGGATTTAGAATCGTGAAGTCGAAGTAGGTATTTAATCGTTTCGATAATGTCTTCTTTCGTAAGAACTGTCAACTCGGGGTCAATTTTCAAGCCTAATTTTTTATTTATCTTAAATCGACCGACAGTGCCAAGGTCGTAGCGTTTTGGGTCGAAAAAGATTCTATTTATTAAAGTTTCGCAAGCGTTTAAATCGGGTGGGTCTGTTGTTCGAAGTTGGCGATAAATATATTCTAATGCTTCTTCTCGATTTCGGGTTGGGTCTTTCGACAAAGTTCGTGCAATTACAGGTTCTTCACTCGGGTCATATGGTTTATAAAGACGAATATCGAGAACTTGTGTGCTCTTTATTCGCTCAATCAAATCTGTTGTCAATATCATATCGCGAGTAGCGATAATTTCGCCTGTGGTCAAATCCACAACATCGCCCGAAAGTTTACGACCAAGATGCTCTTCGCCAATATCTTGCCATTTAATTACTTCGTCTAACTCGAAAAGTTTAATGATGTCTGCATCCGATGGATAGCCTAAAACACGAAGGAAAGTTGTTGTCAAAAATTTCTTTTTCCTATCGACATAAGTAGTTAGCACTTCGTGAATATCGGTAATGAATTCAAGCCAAGAACCTTTGAACGGAATTATTCTTGCCGAATAAATTCTTGTTCCATTCGGGTGCAATGTATCGTCGAAGAAAACACCCGGTGAACGGTGCAACTGCGAAACAACTACACGTTCGGCTCCATTGATGATGAAAGTACCACGGGGTGTCATTGCAGGAATGCTTCCCAGATAAACTTCTTGCTCGACTGCTTCGAAATAATCATCGGAATTAGGGTCAGCTTTGCTCGAAAGACGCAATCGAACTTTTAGATTCTTTGCATAAGTAAGTTCGCGCTCTCGGCACTCTTCTTCGGTTAACCTTGGCTTTTCGATTGTGTAACTAATGAAATCCAATTGGTATACCTCGGAGTTGTCGAAAATCGGAAAGTTTTGATTAAATGCATACTGCAAACCAACATTTCTTCGTTCTTCGGGGGGTACGTCCTCTTGCAAGAACTCCTCGTAGGATTTGAGTTGAATATCGAGCAAATCGGGATAGTAAGCAAATAGTTTTGTTTTTCCAAAACTTAATCTTTCGGTCAATCGGTAAATATCATTTTCAATCCCGCTTAAAACTGTTAGCTTATGTTCGTTTAAAATTTTTTCAATAATTTTGTTTTTCATTTTTAATCCTATCTATTTACTTTTGCATTTTTTTCAAAAAAATTAAAGTAAAACCCCCATTTAAAGGTTTTACTAAAACTAAAAGCCTTAACCTTTATTTGTCTTGCCAAGTGTATATTTTCCAATTATTTATAAACAGAAGCAGAAGGCACGAGCCCCCTGCTTCCTAAAATATTTAACAAACTTATTTCAAAGTAACTTTTGCACCTTGGGCTTCAAGTTTCTTCTTAATGTCTTCGGCTTCTTCTTTGCTAACAGCTTCTTTCACCATCTTGGGAGCACCTTCGACTAATTCTTTAGCCTCTTTTAGTCCAAGATTTGTGATTTCGCGGATAACTTTGATAACATTTAATTTGTTTGGACCTACCTCGGTCAATTCAACATCGAATTCGGTCTTTTCCTCTTCCTTTGGTGCTTCGGCAGGTGCACCAGGAGCAGCACCAGCAGCAACCATAACTGGTGCGGCAGCAGTAACACCAAATTTCTCTTCTAATGCTTTCTTTAATTCAGCAGCTTCGACAAGTGTTAAATTCGAAATTTGTTCTACTAATTCTTCTACTTTTGGTGACATTTTGTTTCTCCACTTATGTTGAACAATATTAGTTTGTTGACTTTTTCTTTGCAACTTCTTCGATTACGGACGCTAAATCCCTCATCAAAGAATTAATCGAGCCGACAATACCAGAAACCGGAGCATTCAAACTACCCAAAATACTGGCAATGATATCGGCTTTGGAAGGTAACGAGGCAAGCGTTTTAAGTTGGTCGGCACCGTAGTAAACACCTTCGACTATTGCACCTTTGAAAACGGGTCGTTGTTCCTTTTCGTATTTCTCTTTAATTACCCGAGCAGGTAAAATCGGGTCTCCATATCCAAAAATTATTCCAGTCGGACCAAAGAAGTTATGCTCGATAGTGTTTAAACCTTCAATTTCGTTCAAGGCGCGCTTTATTAAGGTGTTCTTTGCAACTTTCAGTTCCATTTGGTTATTCTTTAGCTCGCGTCGAAACTGATTTGTGATTTCAACCGTCATACCAGTGAAATCGACAAAAAAATAACTTTGTGCGCTCTTGAACTTTTCGATTAGCTCTGCTACTTTTTCCTTTTTTTGCTCTCTTGTAATCATATCCTTTGCCTTAATGTTGTTAATTCGGCTACGTACCCGAAGGTACGAGAAGCAAGCCGTTTTACATCTATGAGTGCGTAATGCTCACTTTCTATTGCGTTGCTATTGTCGATTCAATTACTTCCACCGAAGGACCCATTGTCGAGCAAAAATGAATGCTCTTGACATATTTTCCCTTGGCGGTAGCTGGTTTTGCTTTGATTATGCTCTGGTATAAAGCAGAAATATTTTCGGCTAATTTCTGGGCATCGAAGGAACATTTTCCGACAGCGGCGTGAATATTACCTGTTTTATCCACACGATATTCTATTTTACCAGCCTTTACTTCTTGAATAGCTTTTACAACATCGGGGGTAACTGTACCACTCTTGGGGTTTGGCATCAATCCACGTGGACCGAGAATCTTTCCCAATTTACCTACCTCACCCATTACATCGGGAGTTGCGATGATAACATCAACATCAGTCCACCCACCTTTAATCTTTTCGATATATTCTTCGAAACCTGCATAATCAGCACCAGCCTCCAAAGCTTCTTTATCTTTCGGTGGTTTGCAAAGTACTAAAACACGGACAGTCTTACCAGTTCCATGCGGTAATGTAACGGTTCCACGAACCAATTGGTCAGCCTTACGCGGGTCAACTCCCAAACGCATAGCAACTTCGAAAGACTCATCGAATTTCGCCTTTGCATTCTTTTTTACAATCTCTATTGCTTCTGCAAATGGATATTGTTCCTTTGGTTTGTAAGTTTTAATTATCTGATTGTAACGTTTTCCTCTTTTTTTCATTTTTAACCTCAACAAAATTAATCAACAACAGTAACACCCATACTTCGAGCAGTGCCTTTAATCATCGAAATTGCCGATTCGAGCGAATCTGTGTTCAAATCTGCCATTTTTATCTTTGCTATCTCTTCCAATTGGGCACGGGTAATTTGACCGACTTTCGTCCTATGGGGTTGGGCAGAACCTTTTTCAATTCCGGCAGCTTTTTTAATCAAAATCGACGCCGGTGGCGATTTTACAACAAACGTAAAGCTTTTATCGGAATAGAATGAAACAACAACTGGTAAAATTGTGCCCTTCTGTTTTGCAGTGCGTGCATTAAATTGCTTAACGAACTCAACTCCGTTGAGACCACGCTGTCCGAAGGCTGGACCAACCGGCGGCGACATTGTCGCTTCGCCAGCTGAAAGTTGAAGTTTGAATGTACCTAATAGTTTCTTTGCCATAGCTATTTACTCTAATAATAAAACTTGTCTATACTAAATGCCCCCAATTTCGACTTGACGAAAATCAAGTTCAACAGGGGTCTTTCGTCCAAGTATCCCTACTTCGACCTTTAACTTTTGTTTATCGTAATTTACTTCTTTAACTGTTCCACTAAATCCACTAAACGGACCATCGATTACCTTAACGGGGTCGCCAACTTGAAATTCTGTGCCAATTGTTTCGATATTCTTTCGTTCTTCGACCCTACCAATAATTCTTTCAACTTCTGATTGTGTCAGCGGTACTGGTGTATTTTTTGTTCCAACAAAGCTAACCACCGATGGCAATGAGTTAATGAAATCTTTAAGTTTTTTATCGAGTGCAACTCGAATTATTATGTATCCTGGCAAAAAGTTCTTTATTTTTGTTCTTCTTTTCCCTTGACGAACTTCGAAAACCGTTTCTTGTGGAATAACGATATCTGTTACTCGGTCTTGTAATCCCAAACGTTTAATTTCACTTTCAATGGTGCGTTTTACACGTTCTTCGTGTCCCGTATAGGTACGAAGAGCATACCATTTGTGTTCTAATTTTTGGCTTTCGCCTGTCTCTTCGATATTTAAAAGTTCGTCCATAATTTAGAAAATGAATTCCAAAATCTTAACCATAATGAAATCGACTACATATACGAATGCAGTGAAGATTAAAGTTGTTATAATTACGATATAAGTAGATTCGCGCAATTGTTGGCGAGTAGGCCAGGAAACTTTTTTCATTTCCTTGGCAACTTCGCCTAAATATGTCTTTATTTTTCCGAGCATAATCTCTTTAAAAATAAATAAAATATAGCAGGGGTGGAAGGACTCGAACCCTCAGCCTACGGTTTTGGAGACCGCCGCTCTGCCAATTGAGCTACACCCCTTCGCCCGAGCTGATGACCGGGATTGAACCGGTGACCTCTTCCTTACCAAGGAAGTGCTCTACCAACTGAGCTACATCAGCTTCTCGTTCGAGCGGGAAACGGGACTCGAACCCGCGACCCTCAGCTTGGGAAGCTGACGCTCTACCAACTGAGCTACTCCCGCAACCCCACTCGAGCGGGAAACGGGACTCGAACCCGCGACCCTCAGCTTGGAAGGCTGATGCTCTACCAACTGAGCTACTCCCGCTTCTCGTGTGGGCAGGGAAGGATTCGAACCTCCGAAGGGATACCCCAGCAGATTTACAGTCTGCCCCGTTTGACCGCTTCGGTACCTGCCCCTCACTTTTTAGAGAACACAAAATTAATACTTTCTTTTTAAATTTCCAAAAAAATCTTAACTTTTCCTTCCATCGATTTACTTTAAACTACCAAGTCAATTTTTTATTTTATTTAATCACAACTCTCGAAATAATCCACTCTCTAAAATCTAAATTTTTCTGCTAATTACCCGTTCCAAAAACATAACAAATATCTCATAATCAATTTTCATTATTTTATCTGCAAAAAAAGAATGACGACAACTGTAATATCTTTTTTCGAAATCCAACCAAAAAAATGTTTAGTCGATTCGAATGATTGGCTTAATGATTTGAATTTCACCAATTTTTACTAACAAAAAATAAATTCCTTGCGAAAAATTCATTCCCCCCAACTCGAAACAAAGGTCAGAAGCAATTGGAAAATCTAAACAAAATTGGCTTACTTTATCACCTTGGGAATCGAAGATGCAAAGTAATATTTGTGACACTTCACTAACTGATTCTGGAAGATTGAAACAAACTTTTGCTTTTTCACTGAATGGATTAGGATGAACCTTCAAATCGATTCCGATACTTTTGTCTTCAACAGCAGAAATCATCTCGACAAGAGGGCGGCGATAAACGCCATCGCCCGAAGCAGCAAACAAGTAGTCGTTTAAATGAATAATGCTTTTAGCTCCGTAAATAAGTCCTTTTCCCACATCCTTCCAATTTTCTCCATCATCATCGGAGACATAAACCGTTGAACCTGTTCCAACAAAAATGTATTTCCCAAAATTGTAAAAGCACTTAACACTGGGCACACCAAAACTAAACCCGCTATTCGATTCGACCCAATTGTCTCCGTTATCTGTCGAACAAAAAATTCCTTTCTTTGTACCAACGAAAAGCTTGGTACCATTACTAAAAAAACAGTAGACTGGATTTTCTTGCGATATCAACCCATTGTTACAAGCATTCCAACTATTTCCTAAATCTGTTGAACGATAAACTCCATTACTATAAGTACCAACAAAAATAGTATTATTGTGGAAGGCAAGACACTGAAACCCATAGTTTGACAAACCATTTTGACATTGACTCCAAGATTTGAAATTATCATTGGAAACAAATAAACCATTAGACGAGGCAGCGAAATAGCTCGAACCAACTCGAAGGATGTCATAAACATAATAATACTGAATGCCAACAAGGTTCCAAGATTTGCCTTCATCGGTAGAACGATAAATACCTCCACCACTGCTACCTCTTGTCCCTGCTAAAATTTCATCGCCGAAGACCTTTAAGCAAAGAATATTTGCGTTTGGAATACCAGTTCCCGAAGGATTCCAAGTTTCGCCAAAGTCGGTCGATTTGAATAAACCGTTGTAATAGGTACCTGCAAAGAGAATATTACCTTTGACAGCGAAGCAATTTACTTCTCTTTCAGTTGGGCAATTAACTCTTGTCCATTCTGCAAATAAGTTCGAATGGACAAAAAGAAGCAACGATAAAACGAAGGATAACTGTGGTCTAACCATTTTGTTCCCTTATTTTATTTAAAAATAGTTAGAGCCTTTTGTGTATCTACAATTTAAGAAAAAAATTCAATTTATTTATTCAAATAAAATTATTTTTCGGATTGCAAATCTTTGAACATAATATAAACATCGACAAATCCTAACTTTTTATGCCGGAAAGCCTTTGGAATAGTTCCAATTATTTTAAAACCAAATTTTTGCCACAATCGGACAGCAGGAACATTTGTGCTAACAACAAAATTGAATTGAATACCTAAATATCCGTTTTCTCTTGCATACCGAATAGAATGTTCGCAAAGAAGTTTACCAATTCCTTTGCCTTGGTGTTTCGGGTGTACCATATAACTGCAATTTGCGATGTGACTGCCCAAATCCATTTGGTTTGGCTTAATTATGTAAGTTCCGACTATTTCACCATCATCTTCGGCAACAAACGTTTCCATACTTTCGGAAAACCAATACTCATTCAACTTTTCTTTTGGGGTATGTGGGTCGAACACGTAGGTATCGCCCTGCGAGACAATCTCGTGGAAAATTTCCCAAATCTGGTCAAAATCTTTGGTTATGTCTGCTCGCCTGATTATCACAAAAATTAAAATTAAGATTAAAACACAAGCAAAATTAAAAAATTAATTTTTCAAAAAATCACCTATGTTAGTTTCGAAAAATAGATTGAAGTTAATGCTTTATTTCACTTTATTTTTTAAAAAATTATCTTATTTTTGCTTTGTAGCATAACGAGGTTTTGTAATTTGAGTTTGGCTATGAAAAAATTTTTGTTTTTAACATATCTTCTTTCCTTTTCATTTGTCGCTTTTGCCAAAATTATTCCATTAAACTACGACGTCATTAATAGCAACATCTCTTTTTCATTTGTTGTAACCGAAGCAAATAACAACTTCATTTTCAACACATCTCGAAATGATTACGAAATTTTCGAGGATGGAAACAAAATCTTAGATTTCAATTTCACTAACCTAATTCCTTCTCGTCAATCCAACTCTTCTATAATCTTCTTGTTCGACTTATCTTTAGGGAATCTTGCAGACTCTTCGAATTTTCTGTCAGCAATACAACTGATGAACTCAATAATTTCGAACTCTAACCAAAGCGAATTTGCAATAATTGCTTTTAATTATAACAATTACATCATTTCGGACTTTTCAACTAATCTCAATCCACCAATAAACGTTCTATATACACTTAAATCCAAACTTGGCTCGAATTTGGACACTGCATTCCTTGCCTACCAAATTGGTGCTTTCGATTTTTCTTTATATGCCAAGTATACAACTTCAATTGTCCTTCTAACCGACAAAAACAGAGGTTTCGATTTTGCCAAAGTATTATCCAAAGCATTAGAAAGGCAAATAAAAATCATTCCAATTCTTATTGGTTCAAAAATCTCCGATGAACTTCGCCAAATTGCTTTGCAAACCCGAGCAATTTATTTCGAAAATGCACAAGCACAAGATTCTACAATTATTTCTAAACTAATAGATTTTATTTCGAAAGACGGTGAACCATCGAAACTTTCGTGGAATACTCTGCCATCGTGCAATTCAATCAAAAATGAATTAGTTCGATACGGCAACAAAGACAGTGTCCGTTTCAACATCGAAATCAATAACATCGATTTCCCAAAACTTGTTGCCAACCCACCATTTTTGCGTTACAGTTCTGTAATTCCATTCCAAACCAGAGACTTAGATTTAGTTCTAACTGCCACAAATTACGATATTCGAATAGATAGTTTCCGAATTTCTGACCCACATTTCACAATTATTTCGGGCAACATCACCCAACCAATACTACTTGCGAAGAATCAAACTCACCAACTTCGCATTCGATTCACACCTACCGATTCATCGATTGTTTTCGATAGCCTTGTTATTTATTCCAATGCCTGCCAAGTAAAGAAGGTTAACATTACGGGTGGCTTTCCAAACAAAAAACCGAAAACAAGAACCTTAAATGTTCTTAATCCAAATTGTGGCGAGCAATTTGCCATTGGCGATACAATTGTTATTTCTTGGGACGGCGTCCTGCCTGCCGATGTTGTCCAGTTGCAATATTCAACTAATGGCGGTGCAAGTTGGGATACCTTAGCCGAAAACGTGCTGGGTCTTCAATACCGCTGGTGGCTCAATCCCATGAAGTTTCGGGAAAGCGATTCCTGCCTTGTTCGAATCATCCAAATCTGGCCTAATAATGCAGGGGAAGTCGTTGAACTTCGGCATTTGTCATCAGTCAACTTTGCAAATTTCAACCGAGACGCTTCGTTATTGATAACTGCATCGAGCCAACAACCTCAACTTGCAACCATTTGGCACACTGGAACGGGGAAAAAACTTTTCGACCTCGTCGGACATCGAAGAAGTGTAAACTGGGCTTCTTTCGACGATAACGACCGCTACGCTATTACTGGTAGCGACGACAGCACCGTAATTGTTTGGGACATCAAAACAGGCGATTCCGTCTTTTCAGTTAAAGCACATTCCAGCAAGGTTACATCCGTAAATTTCAGCCCCGATGGAAATTATTTCTTAACCACTGGAACAGATGGTGCTTGCTACGTTTGGGGGCTGGAAACTAAAAAAATCGTCGCTACAATTGCTCCCCCCTCGATCAATCCAATTTATTATGCAAATTTCACTCCCGATTCAAACTTTATTATCTATGCTTCTTACGATGGAAATCTCTATTGTTACGATCTAAAACAATTAAAAGTAACAAACATCTACACCACCAAGTATCCAAACAACCACATTCATCATTTTTCCGTTTATCCAACAAAGAAATTATTAGCAGCAGCATCGCATCTTGGATTGATTTTTATATTCGATTATTTCACCGAACCCCAACAGGATAAGATACCTTACAAATATCTTTTGTGGCACGACTCCACAAGTTATCCCGCAATTAACACTTCATTTTTTAACTCTAATGGGAATTGGCTCATTACTGCCGGAAGCGATTCTCGTGTCCTTCGTTGGAATCCATCGACAGGCGAATTAATAGATTCTATTGCAATCGGCGAACACACAAGTTCAATTACTTCCGCACAATTCAGCTTCGACGATGCAATGCTTGTAACTTCGAGTTGGGACAGCACTGTAAAAATCTTTAACCGAACCAAACTTGGCTTGCAAATTGATACTTCCGACTGCTTCTTTTCGATAGTTAAACCAAAGTTAGACCACCATGAAATTGCCTTCGGTAAAGTTCCTGTTGGTAGTTCTGCCGATTCAATTATTGTCCCTCTTGTCCGAAACCTAACAAATATGCGACTATCTATCAAAAAGTTGAGATTAGAAGGGGCTAACAGCGATGAATTCCAAATTTTGGATTTGTCGAACTACAAATTTATTGAGCCAAACGATAGTCTATCTGCTATTATTAGCTTCATTCCAAAGCAAAGTGGTATTCGCCGAGCCAAAATAAAAATCGTTTACGATGGAGATAGCACCGAAATTAACCTCGAAGGAAATGGATTTATCCCACCACTTACTGTATCCCCACAAATCATCGATATGGGTAAAGTTGAGATTGGCGAATACAAGGACACTCTTCTTACACGTGTTGTCCGAAACGAAAGCAAAGCAAACGTCAATATCTACGAAGTTACAGCATTCGGTCCCGATTCACTCAATTTCGTAATAATAAACGGTGCCGAACCCAAAACACTTTTGCCAAACGATAGCTACCCAATAACAATTCGATTTACTCCCGATACTGTGGGACGGAGAATTTGCCTGTTCGCTTTTAAAAACGATTCCGAAGCTGAATATGCATTTCTACATTTCTTTGCCGAAGGGATTCGTCCTGTTTTCGATACATTAGTAGTTTCGGTCGGAACCCACTACGCCGAAGTTGGGGAACTCATCTCAATTCCAATCAAAATTTCAAATCAAGTCTTTCAACATCCAAATTCGAAATACGAAGGAATTGCATTCGATTTTAAATTCAACAAGACAATACTCGAACCACTCGACAAAGAATATCAATCGACAATTGACGATACAAGCCGAACAATTTTTGTTAAAGTTTACAAAAACAATCTCGACGACTCGAACCTTGTAACTTTGCATTTTCGTGTCGGTTTGGGTAACGACACAGCCACAAAGCTTACAATTTCGAATGCTTACCCACTGGGTTACGGAAAAATGTTTATACATGAAAAAAGTGGAAAACTATTCATAAAGAATATCTGTAAAGAAGGTGGACCGAGGCTTTTCGAATCGGACGGTAAATTCTTCCTTTCGGAAAGCAAGCCAAATCCAGCAACAACCCTTGCAAGTTTCGATTTCGAAACGATCGAAACGGGTGTTGTTTCGCTCGAAATTTATAATTTTGATGGTGTTATGTGTAAAAATGTTTTAAAAGAATACTTGAAAGCCGGAAAATACGAAATATCATTCTCGGTCGAAGATTTACCTTCGGGCATTTATTTATGCGTTCTAAAAACACCTAATCAAATAAAGACAAAAACTTTACAGGTTGTTCGATAATGTTAAAAATATTTACAATATTGTGTTTGGCAATAATACTTTCCACGCCGAAAGCTCAAACCCAAGCGTATTTATTTTTAGAAAGTGAACCACCTAATAGAACCCAACAAATTGAACCAATTAATTTCAATTTCGTTAAAGTAGGTGCGACAAAAGTCAAATCAATTTACATCGGCAACAGTGGAAATACCGTTTTTCGCATAAGAAATATCGTGTTTAATTCCGCTGGCAAAGGTGTCTTTGCTTATGCAAGCAACCCAGTACCACCTGTAAGATTGAATCCTAACGAAACAATTTTCATCTTTCTTGCATTTACCCCCCGAACAATTAATTTCTTTTTCGATACATTGCTGATTTACTTCGATGAACCTTTTGAATTTATCTACGAACTTCCCGTCGAAGGCATATCATTCTGCGTAAATGAAATTTTTATTCCCGATACTAATGCTACTATTGGATTGAACAATTTCCAAGTTCCAATCTATTACCGTGGCGACAGAAAAATCGAAGAATCAGTCGAAGCAAACCTAAAATTTTCTCTCTCCTTCAATAGTTCTGTCTTCTTACCATCGAACTTTATCAATGCAACTGTCGAAGGCTATACTCAAAACGGGAAATATATAACATACTATTTGAACATCCCCAAAATTACGATTGATTCCACTACCAAAATAATTGCAAAAATAGAAGGAATGACTCTTTTGAGTAACACCGATACCACATTATTTCAATTCGGAGAGACAAGTTCCGATTCATTAGGCATTAACTTTACAAGCAATGGGGGAGTGTTGAGTTTAAAAGCCATCTGCATTTCGGAAATGTCGATGGTCACAGCCTTGGAAGACTTTTTCGATTTTCAAATTTCGCCTAATCCCAGCGATGGAATCTGCACGATAGACTTCTTCAACATACACGAAAACAGAAACCAAGAAGTTACAATTATTCTTACAAATTCATTAGGTCAAATTATTTACCAAGGTGAACACATAATTTCAAATCCAAAAAACTATCTTGTCAACTTTGGATTTTTGCCCTCTGGGTTATACCGTATCTCAATTATTCATAAAACTTACCTTCGTTCGTCTTTGTTAACCATTGTGAAATAATTTTTTTTATCGATGCTTACAAATGTTCGTGGAACTCGGGACATATTGCCAGATGAAATACCCATTTGGCAATATGTCGAAAGACAGTTGATGTTTGTTTCGCAACTGTTCGGCTTCAAAGAAATCCGAACTCCTATAATTGAGCGAACCGAGGTGTTTCTTCGCTCTCTTGGCGAAGAAACCGATATTGTCAACAAAGAAATGTATACTTTCCTCGACCGTTCGGGCGATTCAATTACACTACGCCCCGAAATGACTGCACCCGTTGTGCGCGCAGTCCTACAAAATAATATGCTTTTTGGCAATTCAGTGCTTCGCCTTTGGTATTATGGTTCTCTGTTTCGTTACGAAAGACCCCAAAAAGGCAGAATGAGACAATTCACTCAGTATGGTGCCGAATTAATTAACTCGTTCGAACCCGAAGCCGATGCCGAAATTATTTCTCTCGCAAATTCATTAGTAACAAGCATCGGTATCAATAACTACAAACTTATTTTGAATTCAATCGGCGACCTTGAAAGCAGGAACAAATACAAAGAAGAGTTGATTTCCTATCTTTCGAAATATCGGAATGAACTTTCCGATGAAAGCAAAATTCGTTTAGAACGCAATCCGTTGCGAATTTTGGATTCAAAAGACCCAAACGACCAGAAAATTTTGCAATCAGCACCAAAAATTTTGGATTTTCTAAACCCGCAAAGCCAAAAACATTTCGAACAAGTTCAAGATTTACTCGCTCAACTCCAAATTAAATATGAAATTCAGCCACTTCTGGTGCGTGGATTAGATTATTATACACATACCGTTTTCGAACTTCAAAGCGAAGTTCTTGGTGCTCAAAATTCATTCGGCGGGGGCGGACGATATAACGACCTTTTCCAAATCTTCGGCGGCAAACAAATCCCTGCAATTGGCTTCGCTCTTGGGATTGAACGAATCATACTGATTCTAAAAGAACAAAACAACTTGGCAAACCAATCTAACAGGACACTGGTTTATATCACTGTAACTGACGCAGGAATGTATACGTCCGCTATTAAAATAGCTGACCTACTCCGAAAGAACAACATTCCCACAATTTACGACCTACAAAAGCGAACATTAAAAGCCCAACTTAAAGAAGCAAACAAAATCTCGGCAAAATATTCAATTATACTCGGTGAAGATGAACTTCGCAACAATCAGGTTGCTGTTAAGAATTTAAACACAAGTAGCCAAGAACTTGTTGCAATAGACAATCTTGTTTCGTATTTGAAAATGCATTTGGAAGATGAATAACCTACTTCAATGGCTGTTTGCTCCTTCTCGAAAATGGGTGATTAAAACCATTTTGCTCGCAGTTGGGATTATCATATTCTTCCTTGTTCTCATATTTTCGAACTTATTTGTTAGCGATTTAATTGAACGAGAAAAAAACTCAATTACCTTATTCGCTGAAATTTACCAAAAGTATTCTAACCCTTCGACCAAAACTGAAGACATCGAATTTCTTGCCGAAAAAATGTCGAAAACTATTAAATTCCCCGTAATTATGACCGACGAAATGGATGAACCAATCTTTCCATTCGAAGATTATTCTTTGAATATCAAGTTTCACCCAACTTGGAACACTAACCAAAAGCGAGAATACTTGCGAAAACTAATTCAAAAAATGGGTTCAGAATACCCGCCCATTGTCGCTTTGGATGAAAATGGGAAAGTCTTTGTAAAATTCTATTATTCTCACTCTGCACTTTTGGAGCGATTAAAGTATTTCCCAATTATTGAAATCCTAATTGCATTTATTTTCATTGGATTTGCATACATAGCATTCCGCAACCTGCGAAAGAACGAAGAATCTCGGCTTTGGGTTGGAATGGCAAAAGAAGCTGCCCACCAACTTGGCACTCCTATTTCGAGCCTTCTGGCTTGGGTAGAAATATTAAAAGACAAATCCACCGCTCAATCGGCCGACACAAAGGAAGTCATCAATGAAATCGAAAAAGATGTTATCCGGCTACAAACCATTTCCCAAAGATTTTCCAAAATTGGTTCATTCCCCGAAATCAAACGAGAAAACCTCGTCGAAATACTCGACGAAGCTATTGGATATTTCGAAACCCGAATGCCACATCTTGGAAAGAAAATCAGCATTCGACGAAACTACCCAAAAGATATTGTCTTCGTCGATGTAAACCGAACATTGTTTTCTTGGGTAATCGAAAATCTTTTGAAAAATTCGGTCGAAGCAATTGAAACCACAAATGGGTTCATCGAAATAAATGTTCAAGTCTCCAAAAAGAAAATCATTCTTACAATAAAGGATAATGGCAAAGGTATGAGTACAAAACAAAGGCTATATGCCTTTCAACCTGGTTTCACAACAAAAAAACGTGGCTGGGGACTTGGCCTTACTTTCTGCAAACGCATCATCGAAGAATACCACCAAAGCAAAATCTTCATCAAAGAAACAAGCCCACACCGTGGCACTACAATTGCAATTGAACTACCAAACAAATTTCACAAAAATTAATTCTTGCTTCTTAACTTCAAAATGTGTATTGTAACAGACGTAGCTATTACAAACAATATCAAGTCCACTACAAAGCTTTCGACAACAAAGACAATGCTAAAAAGAATAGTTGCCCACAACAAAGTCAAAGCAAAGATTTTATTCTTCCTCGATACTGCTTTCTCTTCCTTGTAATCTCGGATAATTTTGCCAAAAAACCTGTGATTTATCAACCAATTGAGAAATCTGTCCGACCCACGTGCAAAGCACCAAGCCGAAAGCAAAACGAAAGGAGTAGTAGGTAATAAAGGTAGAAATATCCCAATTACACCAAGAGACAATGAAACAAAGCCAGAAGCATTATAAAGAAACTTTGTCAGGTTTCTTGTTCTTAAATTCTGTAAGTCTTTTTTTGTTCGAAACATCGACTAAATGATGAAATCTTGGGCAGTAAACAATTGGTCGGTAAGATTATCCACAACAAGCTTTTTTCCCTTTTTCAAAACTGTAAATCCTTCGGCTTCTAATTTTTTCTTATGCTCTTCTATTCCATTTGGATATTTGGGATTCAATTCTCCATTTGCTTTTAAAGTTCTCCAATAGGGAGCAAGTTGAGTTCCATTTCGGAGGAAGTTTTCTTCGCTTGCGTTAGCAACAATCCAAGTGAAAATACCAGTTGTAAGTGGGCAAGCAATGTCACAATTGTATTTTTTTGCTAATGCTTTTCGGATTTCAGCAATTGTAGTAACAGTTCCATAAGGCACTTGCTTCATCAATTCAAAAACATCCATTGGGGAAGGTACAACCATTTTTTTCCCACCCCAATGTTCCTGAGCTTCGTCGTTTAATTCAACGATTTTAGGCAAGTCTTTGGAATTATGGAGTTTATCAATCCAACTTTTTTTCGGCATACACTAACTGAGCTTTTGCCTGATTTTCTTTTCACTCATTCCACGCAAGTAATAGAGCTTAGCACGGCGAACACGGCTTCGTTGCAAAATCGTAATACTCTGAATCATTGGCGAATGAACGTGAAAAACACGTTCGACACCAACACCATTGGAAACCTTACGCACACGAAAAGTCTCATTCACACCGCTTCCTCGTCGGGCTAAAACAATGCCCTTGAAATTCTGAATTCTTTCCTTATCGCCTTCGACAACCCGAACAGCAACATTTACAACGTCGCCTGGTTTGAAATCGGGAATTTCCGAAAAACTTTCGCCATCCTTGCTTTTCTTAAATTCTTTTACCCTATCGATTACTAACGCTTCAACAAATTTTAATTTTTCCATTGCTCATTCCAAAAATAAGAGCTACAAAATTATGAAAAAAATTCTAAAAAATTACTAACAAAATTTCTATTGATTTTCTAATTCTTTAATTTTCAAAAGATAGGCTTTAATAAAATCGTCAAGGTCACCATCCATAACATCATTAATATTTGTCTTTTTCAGCTCAGTTCTATGGTCATTCACCATTGTATAGGGCTGAAAAACATAAGAACGGATTTGACTTCCCCATTCAATTTTCTTCTTTTTTCCCTCGATTTCTGCTCGCTCCTTTTCCTCTTCTTCCAATTTCAATTGGTATAACCTTGAACGAAGCATTTTCATTGCCCGTTCTCTATTCTGAAACTGAGAACGTTCCTGCTGGCACATTACAACAATTCCAGTAGGTTTATGCCGAAGTCGTACAGCAGTTTCGACTTTGTTTACATTTTGGCCACCTTTGCCACCCGAACGAAATGTTTCCATTTCGATATCTTCGGGATTAATCTCGATTTCTGCATCATCTTCGATTATTGGATAGACAAAAACCGATGCAAAAGATGTATGCCTGCGAGCATTTGCATCGAATGGCGAAATGCGAACTAAGCGATGAACTCCACTTTCCCCTTTTAAATAACCGTAAGCATATTTGCCTCGGACTTCAATCGTTGCCGATTTTATCCCTGCACCATCGCCAACAAGCCTGTCGACAAGTTCAACTTCATATCCGTGCCGTTCAGCCCAACGGACATACATTCGCAAAAGCATTTCTGCCCAATCTTGGGCTTCCGTGCCGCCAGCACCCGAATGAATCACCAGCAGTGCATCCCGTGGGTCATCTTTGCCCGAAAGCAATTTCAAAATTTCCAATTCAGAAAGTTTCTTCTCAATTCTATCGATTTCTTTTTCGATTTCGACAAGTAACTCTTCTTCTTCGCTCTCTTCGGCTAATTTCAAAAATTCTGATAAATCAATTATTTCTTTGTTCAAAGATTCCCATTCTTCGATTGTTTCTTTAATCTGGGAAAGCCTTTGCATTAATTTTTGGGCTTCGGTGGGATTTGCCCAGATATCTTCGCGGAGAGTGCGATTTTCTATTTCTTTAAGTTCATTTGTGAGTGTATCGATTTCAAAGAAACCTCCTTAAATCGGAGGAACGTTCGACAAATTCCTCAATCTTGTTACGCAATGGTTCTATTATCATTTCCTATTTTCTCACTTTTTCGTACAATTGCTTGTAGGCTTTGAATTTGGATATTTCGAAGCTAATTTTTTCCTTCATTCTATCGGATTTTGCTTCTTTAAGTTCACGCCGCAATTCATCAATTTGTTTTTCGACTTTATTAATGTCGATTTCCTCGGGTGCAAGTGCGTGTTCGACGCATACTGAAATCTGATTATTTTGAACATTTACGAAACCATTCGAAACAGCATACCAAAAAGTCGAACCATCTGAATTTACAACCTTCACCAAACCAGGCTCCAAAGTTGAAATAATGGGTGCGTGTTGCCAAAGGATTTGGAATGGTCCTTTTGTCCCGGGCACAGTAACCGAAAGCACATCGCCTTGGAAAATCAGACGTTGTGGCGTTGCTATTTCGAGATGTATTTGCTTTGCTTCTTCCATAATTTTTTGATATTTAAAAATTAAACTCCTTGCTTTTTGGCACGGTCGAAAACTTCATCGATGGTGCCGGCGTAGCTAAACAGAGGTTCTGGAATGTGGTCGCATTCTCCTTCCAGAATAGCTTTGAAACCTGCAACAGTATCGTTTATCGATACATAACGTCCTTCGTAGCCTGTGAATTGTTCTGCAACAAAGAATGGTTGCGAGAAAAACTTCTGTATCTTCCTTGCCCGATAAACAATTAATTTATCCTCTTCACTCAATTCGTCCATACCCAAAATGTTAATAATATCTTGCAAATCCTTGTAGGTTTGCAAAACTTTTCGCACTTGCATCGCAACATTGTAATGCTCCTCGCCAATAATCAGTGGGTCCATAATTCGCGATGAAGAATCCAGCGGGTCGACTGCGGGATAGATACCAAGTTCTGCAATCTGGCGCGAAAGAACTGTCTTTGCATCCAAGTGGGTAAATGTATTTGCGGGAGCAGGGTCAGTCAAGTCGTCGGCGGGAACATATACAGCTTGAACCGATGTGATGGAACCTTTGTCGGTCGAAGCAATTCGTTCTTCCAAAATACCTAACTCTGTTGCCAAGGTTGGTTGATAACCTACGGCAGAAGGCATTCGCCCAAGAAGAGCAGAAACTTCGGAACCTGCCTGAATAAAACGGAAAATATTATCAATAAACAAAAGCACATCGCGCCCTTCGTAATCTCGGAAATATTCTGCCATCGTCAAAGCACTCAAACCAACACGGGAACGTGCCCCAGGTGGTTCGTTCATCTGGCCAAACACAAGTACTGCTTTATTAATAACACCCGAATGAGTCATTTCCAAATAGAGGTCATTCCCTTCGCGGGTTCTTTCGCCAACACCAGCAAAAACAGAATAACCACCGTGATGAACTGCAATATTGTGTATCAATTCCTGTATAATAACAGTTTTGCCGACACCCGCACCACCAAACAATCCTGTCTTGCCTCCTTTGGTAAATGGCTCAATCAAGTCGATGACTTTTATCCCCGTTTCGAACATTTCCTTTTTGGTCGAAAGGCTTGAGAATTGAGGAGCAGGGCGGTGAATACTCAAACGCATTTTGGCTTCGACGTGTGGCTTCCCATCTATGGGCCTACCCAAGAGATTAAACATTCGACCCAAGGTTTCGGGTCCAACAGGCACACTAATTGGTGCACCTGTATCGAATACCTTCATACCTCGAACAAGTCCATCGGTCGTGTCCAACGCAACAGTCCGAACTCGATTTTCTCCCAAATCCTGTTGAACTTCGCACACAAGAACATCGTTTTCGCCGGTTTCGGGATGCTTTCTTGGAATTTCCAAAGCATTTAAAACCGAAGGTATAGTTCCATTCGGAAATTCAACATCTACTACTGGTCCAATTACTTGGACAATAAAACCTTCATTCATTCGCTGCCTCTCAGGAATTTTTTTGATAAAAATGCAAAATTACCGATATTATTTATAATATTCAACAAAAAAGTTAAAAATAAGCTATTTTTTTGTATTTTGCTGTTGCTAAATAATTATTTTTGTATTTTATTAAAACTTAACAATTAAGTTATGAAATATTACATTTTTAACTTAGCTTTAATCTTATTTGCTATAATTAACACAATCCCAATGTTTTCGCAAAAATGCAAAGATTATCTAATTTTCGATGGCTCCGAAGAGATTGTTGCTTATGGATTGGATACCACTGGCGTTTGGTGGCTAAAAACTAGACCCTTTGCTGGCGAAGTCCGATACATTGTTAACGAATATGAAACACGAACTTTTAAAGAAGTAACTCCTTTGGCAATTTCTTACGATGGAGAAGCTTGGGTTTTCTTTGGTCGCGACCATATTAACTGGTATCTTGTAACTCCCGACACTTCGATGAGTGTCTTTGCCGAAAGAATCATCGATTACGGATTTTCGAAAAATTCCGAATCAATCTACTATGCTATCCAAAATGGCAACGAAACCGAAGTACTTTTTAGCGATAAATCATTGCGAATTACTAACTTTTTCGGCAAAATCTACCCAAACTGGGACGGCACACAAGTAGCTTTTGTTCTAAAATATGGCAACCAAAAATCCATCGTTAAATCCGATGGTTTCCAAAGCGAAGCCTTCGACGACTTAATCCCTGTTGGCTTTTGGCACGATAATTCATTCATCTATTGTGCCCGCCGTGGACAACTTTGGCAAATTTTCAAAGATAAAAAACCAATTACAGAAGAATTTTCGAAAATCATCGAATATAACATTAATCTTCGTGGAACTTCCGCTGCATTCCTTGTAACCAACACTACTGGCTATGGTTTAGCTTTGCTCATTTCCGATGACTTAAACCAGGTGCAATTTTCCCGAGAATATGAATCAGTTTCCAATTTAGCTTTACACCCGACCGAGCCTATGATTATCTTTGCCGCTAAACAACAGACAAACAATTACATTGTTTATAATGGAATTGAGTATCCACTTGGCGAATTTCAAGCCATACCATCTTTCTCGTTCGACGGAAAAGAAATTCTCTATCGATATTGCAATATCGAATGCTACTTGTTTGTCGATGGTCAAAGAATTACACTTCCCCCAGCGGTTGCATCGAGTAATTTCGAAATTGCCCGAAAATCCCAAACGACTACAATTGCGTTCAGCAACAAAATCAATATGGTAATGTTGGACTACTCTAATGGTGTTCAGTATTCCGGAATGATGGTCGATAGTTCCAATAATCCTATTTATGATTGGAGAAGTGGGCTATACATTTCGCTTGGTTTACTTGGAAACAAAGTTTATCTATTAACTTGCAAACCTTAAAACTTTCGTTTGCTCAAAGCAAAGCTTAATTCAATAAAAACCTGCCAAGAGTTTAGCTTAAAATTCTCGCCCCGAGAAGCAACAGTCGTTAAAGGCAAATTCCATTGCAACGCACCTGCAATGTAAGTATTCAATCCAACAGGGAAAAACACACCAACAGTTGGCGAAAAATAAACCAAAGGGCTAGTCAAATTGCTCAATTTAGCATTTTCGATTACCCGCTTGCTTGTCCCATCCTCCAACTTGATATCAACCACTTCCCCGTTATTCAACCGAATTTTGCTTTGCATAATTTCTTTCGTATGCATGACCTTGGAGTTCAATGGAAAACCAAAATTCCCAGCTAACCTCAAAAAGAATAAATCAGCAAATGTAAAATTCAAAAAAGGTGCTAAAAAGAGAAAATCGAAACTTTGTTCAAGTTCTTCTTGGAATTGAACCATAACGGGATAAGATCCCCCATTTTTATCTTCCAATATCACTGGTTCTTGATGTTTTGTCACGGCATTATTTGTTAGTAAGGAGTAGTAAACAATTCCACCCCACTGGAAAAATTTCGAAAAATCTTGTTGGTAAAGAGCACCAAGCGAAAAACTCAGTCCCCCACCTCCTTCGAAAGTGGGGCATTCGCAAATTGCATTGAAGGCGCCACTTTGCCAGCTTGGACCAACCCCAACGATGAAACCTAACTCTCTTTGCAAGGGAGCCTTTCCAGGCCCCAAAGGAGATGGCGTTTCGTAGTCTTGCGAATATACAACCGAGGTTAAAAGAAAAATAATACTAAATTTGATGAATGATAAAAAGATATTCATTTTTTTTTCGTCAATTTTCATACTAACTAAATTTTTTTTTATTAAAATATGAATTTTTTCATTGATGACAAATTGAAATTTGAGAATTCAAATATTACTGACGAAACAAAAAAAGAGAATATTGAACAAATTGAAAAAATTTCTGATAATTTTGAAGTTAAAGAAATCAGTGTTTTTCCAGAATTTATGACAAAAGCAAGAGCCACTGCAATTAAAATATTAAATCGCTTCGAAAGAAGTGATTCGTATATCGAAAAGTTACTCGATAAAGCAATTTCGCAAAACAATTTTAACGAAAACGACCGTGCCCTTCTAACTGAACTTGTTTACGGTGTCATTCGTTGGAAAGTAAAACTGGATTACGTTTTAGTAGGCTTCTATTTCGGCGATTACCTAAAATGCCTTAATGTGGTCAAAAACGCTATGCGAATTGCTCTTTACCAACTTATGTTTTTGGATAGAATTCCCGTTTATGCTGCAATTAATGAATCAGTCGAGTATGTAAAATGGGTTCAGGGCGAAAAAACCGCTGGCATTGTAAATGCAGTGCTTAGAAATATCGCAAGAAACATTGACAATATTCGATACCCCGACCGAGAAGAAGACTTAATTTATCACTTTGCCGTTATGTATTCCTATCCTCGGTGGATAGTCAAAAGATGGTTGGAACGATTCGGAGAGGAAGAAACCGAAAAGCTCCTCTTCACAAGCAATCGCAAACCATACATTACATTAAGAACAAATACTTACAAAACCACTACTAACAACATTGCCGAAAAATTGAAAGCGCTGAATGTTCCGTTTTTTGTCTCGCCCTACTTTGCCGACTCGATTGTTATCCGCAACCCAAAGTTTAACATACTTACAACTGATTTATTTAAGGAGGGACTATTAACAATTCAAGACACGAGTGCCACATTGGCTGCTGTATTAGCCCAACCCCAACCCGATATGCTTGTTTATGATTTATGCGCCGCACCTGGCGGTAAAACATTTTATTTTGCCGAGACAATGAAAAATACTGGTAAAGTAATTGCATTAGATAAGTATCCTTCGAAATTGCGATTCATCGAAGAAGGTGCTGAACGACTTGGGCTAACAAATATCGAAATTCGTTCGGGCGATGCCCAAGAAATCCTATTCGAAGAACCTGCCGACATTGTATTTGCCGATGTTCCTTGTTCGGGCTTGGGTACCATTTCGAAAAACCCCGACATCAAGTGGAAACGTGAACGCGAAGATATCTACAAACTTAGCGAAATCCAAAAAAAGATATTGGAAAATGCCGCTCGGAATGTAAAAATTGGTGGTGCCTTGATTTATTCCACTTGTACAACCGAACCCGAAGAAAACGAAAAAAATGTCGAGTGGTTCTTACAAAATTTCCCGAATTTCGAATTAGACCCTGCCGAAAAATATCTGCCCCCTAAACTCTGCGAGGGTGGATACCTAAAAACTTTGCCCTCCCGACATTATATCGACGGTGCTTTCGCTGCTCGCCTAATCCGAAAAGAATAATCAAACTCTACTCATTCCGCTTGCATAACAATAGACACATCCCAACCGACAGGTGTTATAGGTTCCAATATCAATACTCTCGTAACAATTGCATCCATCCCTTGTTGGTTTCCTTTTGTATAAATCTGGTTCAGGCAATTTCAAATCGAAAGGATTGACGCAGCTTGCCTCTTCGATTTTCAACGAGACTGCAATCTCCCTTTCGCAACAAAGCTGCAATTTGATATTAAAACTTCGACTTATTTCCCTCAAATTACTTATCATTTTATGTTTTGTCTCAAAATCGGGATCATAAAAAGCTAATCCACACTTCTTTTTTAACTTTGCAAATCTTTTTTGAACTTTAGGGTAGAAATCGACAAAACTTGTAATACATTGCGTAACTAATCCTTCGAAAGTTTTGCAATTTTGCTCAAATTTTCGATAAATCCAGCTTTCGTCAGTAATTTCCGAAATTACAATTGGGTCGAACCTCCACTTAACATAACCAATTCCATAGCGCGCTACTAACTTTTCGATTGTATCGAGCAAATGGGATTCCGAAATTTGGAAAGGTTCAAGGTCTTTGGGATATTTGTTGTAAGTCAGAAGAACATAATGAGGCACTCCAAAATGATTATCTATTATATCGAGAGTTTTTATTAAAAAACGTGGGTACCTTGTCCAAAACACAAAGCCCGCAACAGTTTCAGGGCTTAGTATTACATTAACTTTTTTGTTTGAAAAAGGATTTCTAAATTCGACAAAACCATTGTTTAAATACTTTCTGAAATTGTTTGAGAAAAACAATGGTATGTCGCTTCGGCGACTAACTGAAATTATATTCTTTTTGACTTTCGAAGGGATAACCAAGTGTAACTATTCAGAGAAATTTTTCGAAGCAAAATCCCAATTGACAATTTCCCAGAAAGCATCGACAAATTTAGCACGTGCATTGCGATAGTCGATATAGTAAGCGTGTTCCCAAACGTCGAGAGTTAATAACGGCTTTTTGCCCATTGTCAAAGGCGTCCCTGCATTGCTCGTTTGAATAATTTCGAGAGTATTATCGGGATTTTTTACTAGCCAGACCCAACCCGAACCAAATAAAGTGACTGCCGAATCTGTAAATTTCTTTTTGAATTCATCGAAACTGCCAAAGTTCTGGTTAATTGCTTCCAACAATGCACCAGCCGGTTGACCCCCACCCCGAGGTGAAATTGAATTCCAAAAGAAGGTGTGATTCCAAGTTTGTGCAGCATTATTGAAAATTGAACCCTGCGAACGAAGAATAATCTCTTCGAGCGACAACTTTTCGAAATCGGTTCCTTCGATTAACTTATTAAGGTTGTTCACATAGGTTTGGTGGTGTTTCCCGTGATGGTATTCCAATGTTTCGGCGGACATATACGGAACCAGTGCATCCTTTGCGAAAGGAAGCTCGGGCAAAGCGAACGGCATAGCAGCCTCCTTTTATAGTTTAACAACTACTACAGCCGCAAGTAGGTAAATTGTTCGGATTTGAAAACACAAAGCCTCTGCCTTGTGGAGTATCGACAAAATCCAAAGTAACCCCCATCAAAAAGAAAAGGCTACGCGAATCTATAACAACTTTTAAATTGTTAACGATGAATTCACGGTCGTTTGCCTCATCAAAATCACTATCGAATCCTAAAGCATAATTGAAGCCCGAACAGCCTCCGCCTTGAACTGCAATTCGAAGGAAGTAGTTTTCGGGAACACTGTTCTGTTCACGAATATTTTGAATCATATCGATTGCTCGATGGCTTATGAAGATATCGTCGTTTTGGGTTGCCCCTTCGATTCCGGTAGAAATCCTTTCGCAAGCGATTTCTATCTCTTGTGCTTGATTTTCCATTTCATACTCCTTTTTTTAACAAACAAGTTAAACTAAACTACTAATTTAATATAATTTACTCAATAGTCATAATCAACGAAGCAATCATCGGTAACAGGATGTGCTTGGCAAGTCAAAATAAAACCTTCATCAATTTCTGCATCTGTTAAAGCATCTCTTTCGTCCATTACTACTTCGCCACTACGAAGTTTTGCCATACACGAACCACAAACGCCCACTTGGCAACTGAATGGTGGTTCTAAACCAGCACGAAACGCAGCCTGCAAAATAGATTCATCCGGTTCTACTTGAACCTGATGTTCTTCGCCATATAACTTTATTCTAACTTGTTTATGATTTTCGCTGCTTTCCATATTTTCTACATAAATATCGCGTTCAAATTGTGATTTTTCGTCTTTCATAAATTTTATTGAATTTTTAAAACAATCCCAATTCGAATCGAGCAATATCGCTCATTCGACTTCGATCCCAAGGTGGGTCGAAAGTTAAAAAGACTTTTGCATCTTTAACTTCGGGGATGCTTTTGATTGCCTCTTCAACCTCGGCTGGAAGTCCACCCGCTTCGGGGCAATTAGGTGCAGTCAGTGTCATCAGAACAACGACTTCGTTCTCCTGAGTAATTTGAATATCGTAGATTAGACCCAACTCCCAAATATCGACGGGGATTTCGGGGTCGTAGACAGTTTTGATTGCCTTGACAACCTTATCGTAAAGTTCAGGATTTGCAGTATTTACTGGTTCTTGATTATTCAAATTCTCTTCCATAGCTCAAAATAAATTAGTTGACTTCACCCGAATGAATGGCTTCCAATAGAGTATGCCAAGCAAGAGTTGCACATTTGACACGCATAGGAAATTCGCGTACACCAGCAAATGCTTCCAGTTTTCCCAACCCATCGATATGAACTGGGCTACTGGGGTCGGAAGTTACAAGAGTATGGAATTTTTCGAATAAGTTTTTTGCTTCATCAATTGTTTTGCCTTTCAATACAGTTGTCAAAAGCGACGCCGATGCTTTCGAAATAGCACAACCAACCCCTTTGAATTTGATATCGCTGATTACATTGCCTTCGATTTTTAAGAAAATTTCAATATGGTCGCCGCACAAAGGGTTATCGCCAACTGCCAAATGTGTTGGATTTTCCATTTCCCCATAATTCCGAGGGTTCTTGTTATGGTCGAGTATTATTTCCTGATAAAGTTGGTCTAATTCATCCATAACTTTTATTTAAATCTTTGAACAACTCGCTTTAATGCATCAACAAAATAATCAATTTCTTCGATTGTATTATAAAATGCAAAAGAAACTCGTGATGTTGCCGGAATCCCGAAAAATTGCATTACAGGCTGGGTGCAATGGTGACCAGTCCGTACTGCTATACCTTCTCGGTCGAGCATCGTGCCAATATCGTGTGGATGGATATCTTTAATTACAAAGGATATCACGCTGGATTTATTTCGGGCAGTTCCAATTATTTTTACTTCGGGGATTTCGCGCAATCTTTCTTGAGCATAATTGAGAAGATGAGTTTCGTAAGCAAAAATATCCTCAATACCAATATTTCGAATATAACGAATTGCCGAAGAGAGTGCAATGGCACCTTCTATATTTTGAGTTCCTGCCTCAAATTTATGTGGAACAACATTGTATTTCGTATGCTCGAAAGAAACAGAAAGAATCATATCGCCACCACCTTGGTATGGTGGCATTGCATCCAAATATTCTTTTTTCCCATACAAAACCCCAATACCCGTCGGTCCGTAAACTTTATGACCCGAAAAAACAAAGAAATCGCAATCAAGCTTTTGTACATCGATTGGAATATGCTGAATCGATTGAGAGCCATCGACAAGCACTACCGAACCGTAACCGTGGGCCTTTTCGATAATATATTCTATTGGATTTATTGTTCCAAGTGAATTCGAAATATGTACAACGGAAACAATTTTTGTCCTTTCGTTCAAAAGGCGCTCGAATTCTTCTAAAATAAGCTCGCCATGGTCATCTATTGGAACAACTTTAAGTTTAGCGCCTGTTTGCTGGCAAATCATTTGCCAAGGAACAATATTGGAATGGTGCTCCATATGAGTGATTAGAACTTCGTCGCCCTCTTTTAAAATCATTCGTCCATAGGAACTTGCAACCAAGTTAATCGCTTCAGTCGCTCCCCTCGTGTAAATAATCTCCTCTTCGTAACGAGCGTTAATGAATGATTTAATTATTCGGCGAGCACATTCAAATTCCGTTGTAGCAACTTGGCTAAGATAATGCACTCCACGATGAACATTGCTGTTCAAATTTGTATAGTAATTGACAATTGCATCGATTACACATTGCGGTTTTTGAGTAGTTGCAGCATTATCGAAATAAACCAAATCTTTGTCTCGAATCTTACGTCGAAGAATTGGAAAATCCTGCCGAATTCGTTCTACATCGAATACTTTTCGCTTTTTAATATCGTATTGTAAAACACCCACAACAAAACCTCGAAATTTATTATTTAATCATTTCGTTCCAAGTTCTTCAATTGTAGAACAAAAATAAATATCTTCCAATTTCAACTTCCTTGCAATCTTTTCCTTTAACGATTCACGCAATTCTGTAATGGAGATTCTTTCAATATTTTCGGCAAAAAATGAATTCAAAAGTAAAGATTTTGCTTTTTCACTCGAAATGCCTCGGGAGCGAATATAAAACAACATATCCAAATCCAAGTAACCCGATGTAGCTCCGTGCGTGCATTTCACATCGTCGGCATAAATTTCGAGCTGAGGACGCGTATTGATTCGTGCATCGTTGGAAAGCAACAAATTTTTGTTCGATTGATATGCATTTGTTTTCTGAGCTCCACGGGCAACGTAAATCTTTCCGTTGAAAACTGCACGAGCTGAATCGTCCAATATACCCTTATAATTTTCATCACTCGAACAATTCGCAACATTATGCGAAATTAAAGTGCGATTCTCGATAAATTCAGAGTTTTTGACATAGTATATTCCGTAAAGATTTGCTTCCGAACCTTCGCCGTTGAATGCTACATTTAAATTGTTTCGCATAAAATTAGTATTCAAACTCGAAACATTCGAAACAAATCGAGCAGAATTTCCTAAAATGACGTTTGTTGTGTTCAAACCGTATACTTTAGCCAAATCGCATTCAAAAATGTTATAATCGAGTTTTGAGTTGTTAGCTAAGGAAATATTCAAAACATCGTTCGAAAAAACTTCTCCTTCGCTTAAATCCAAGTAACTTAGAAGAAGACGAGCAGATGAATTTTCTCCAAGTTCAACAAAACTAACTGAATTCGTGAACAAAGAGACATTGGAATCGTAAACATAAATTATCACAAGCGGATACTCCAATTCAACATTCGGTGGAATTACAAGTTCTAAACCTTCTTGGAAAAATATCAAATTCAAATAAACAAACGGATTTGAGTCGTTATAAAAAAAGTCGCTAAACTTCCTTTGTTTTTCAACTATTTTATTATCAATATTTAACTGCTCGAATCGCTCGAAAGCAAACGCCGAATCGTTTTCCACAAAACGAACCTGAGCAAGCCATCCATTTACAAACATCACAAGATTGTACGGAGTTGAATTCAACAACTCGAACTTCGATTCGAAAGATTCAACATCGAATGATTTTCGTGCAACTTGAAACTGAAAGTCTATTTGATTAAGGAAATTCAAATTAGTGTATTTCCAATCTTCCTGTTTAAGAGTAGGAATACCAACTTTTTCGAATTTACTAAAGGCTTCGTTGCGAACGAGAGCATAGGATTGTGGTATTTTTTGATTGTTTTTATTGAATTCTGTGAAAATTTTATCGTAGAACTTCATATTCCCCTCATTATTTTGATTTTAATTAGAATAAACCTCGTTGCGTAGCCAATCGTAGCCATTCTTTTCGAGTTCAATTGCAAGTTCCTTTCCTCCCGAAAGTACAATCTTGCCATCGAACATAACGTGGACAAAATCGGGAATGATGTAATTCAAAAGCCTTTGATAGTGCGTAATTACAAGGAACGAACGTTCGGGCGAACGAAGTTGATTTACACCATTTGCAACAATTTTCAATGCATCGATATCCAGTCCTGAATCTGTTTCATCAAGAATTGCAAGTCGCGGTTCGAGCATTGCAAGCTGGAAAATTTCGTTTCGCTTCTTTTCGCCACCCGAGAAACCTTCATTTACATTTCGGTGAAAGAATTCGGGATTTAAGCCAACAAGATTTGCCTTTTCTTTCATTATTTGAAGGAAATCGTATGCGTCGAGCGGCTCTTGATTCCGATACTTTCGTATTTCATTCACCGCCGATTTTATTAAATTGGCATTGCTTACCCCTGGTATTTCAACTGGATATTGGAAAGCAAGAAAAATACCTTCACGAGCACGTTCTTCGGGTTCCATCTCCAAAAGATTTCTACCAAGGAAGAGAATTTCTCCTTCGGTTACCTCGTAGCCAGGTTTACCAGCCAAAACATAAGCAAGAGTGCTTTTTCCGGTGCCGTTTGGACCCATAATTGCGTGAATTTCACCAGTATGGATATCAAGGTTTAATCCTTTGATAATCTCTTTGTCATTTACTGTTACGTGCAAATTTCTAATTGTTAACATTTTTACCTCAAAATTATCCAACACTACCTTCTAAACTAACAGCCAAAAGCTTTTGAGCTTCGACTGCAAATTCCATTGGAAGATGCGAAAGAACTTCGCTCGTAAATCCTTTCACAATTAATGCAACAGCATCTTCTTTCGAAATGCCACGTTGATTTAAATAGAATAGCATCTCGTCGGAAATCTTCGATGTTGTTGCTTCGTGTTCAACAATAGAATTATTATTTGCAACTTCAATATATGGAAATGTATGAGCTCCACATTTATCGCCAAGGAGAAGAGAATCGCATTGCGAAAAATTCCGTGCGCCTTCGGCTTTTTTGTGAATTTGAACTAAACCACGGTAACTGTTTTCGCTCCGACCAGCTGCAATTCCCTTCGAAACTATCCTACTCCGTGTGTTGCGTCCAAGATGAATCATTTTTGTTCCAGTATCTGCCTGCTGAAAGTTATTCGTAATGGCAATCGAATAAAATTCGCCAACTGAATTGTCACCTTTCAGAATGCAAGATGGATACTTCCAAGTAATAGCCGAACCAGTCTCCACCTGCGTCCACGATATTTTAGAATTTTCGCCTAAACAAATTCCACGTTTAGTAACAAAATTATAAATACCACCCTTGCCTTCTTTATCGCCAGGATACCAATTTTGGACAGTAGAATACCTAATTTCGGCATCTTTTAAAGCAATAAGTTCAACCACAGCAGCGTGGAGCTGATTTTCGTCCCGCATCGGGGCTGTGCAACCTTCGAGGTAGCTAACATAGCTACCTTCATCGGCAATAATCAATGTTCTTTCGAACTGCCCCGTTTGCGATGCATTTATCCTGAAATATGTCGAAAGTTCCATCGGACAACGTACACCTTTCGGAACATACACAAATGAGCCGTCGCTAAACACAGCAGAATTCAGTGTTGCAAAATAATTATCGGTATACGGCACAACGCTCCCAAGGTATTTTTGAACTAAATCGGGATGGTTTCGTATTGCTTCATTAATCGAACAAAAGATAATGCCAAGCTCTTTTAACTTCTCTTGGAATGTTGTTGCAACCGAGACGCTATCCAAAACTGCATCGACTGCAACACCTGCTAAACGCTCCTGCTCGCTAAGCGGAATACCTAACTTTTCGAATGTCCTACGGATTTCGGGATCAATTTCGTCCAACGATTTCGGCTTTTCGGTATGTTTCTTGGGTGCAGCGTAATAATATATATCTTGATAATCTATTGGTGGATAAAACACTTTTGCCCATTTTGGCTCTTTCATCGTTTTCCAAAACCGATATGCCTTCAATCTCCATTCCAACATAAATGGAGGTTCCTTTTTCTTTTCCCAAATAAAACGAATTATATCTTCATTTAAACCTTTTGGTGCATATTCCTGCTCAATGAGAGATACAAATCCATATTTATATTCTTGCTCGGTAAATTCTTTCAATATTTGCTCGCTTTCAGACATTTTCTATTCTCCTTTATATCCAACAAAAACATTAAAATCTTTATTCGCTTTGGTAAGCGAAAGTATGTCCGCCAAGGTAGTCGAAAGAATAATAGAATCAATCTTCGATTGAATTACCATCATTGGCGTCTTAATTGTACACACTTCATTTCGTTGACAACAATCATCGCCATCGGCAAAACACTCGACAACGTAACTATCCTCTTCTAATGCACCGAGAATATCGGCAAATTTAATGTTTTCGGGGGAAATCGAAAGGACATAGCCACCTTTGACACCAGAAATCGAACGGACAATTCCTTTCTTTGCCAACTGTTGCATTGTCTTCGAAAGAAATTCATAAGGAATATTCAATCTTTCGGAAATTTCACGAGCAGAGAAAGAACTCGTTGGGTTCATACCCAGAAAATTTAATGCATCGAGTGCGTATTCTATTTTTTTCGAAAATCTAATCATAATCCACAAAATCTTAAATCAAAGTGACGTTATAAAATTCCGATTATTTTAATCGTAATTTATTTTCTTACTACTGGGGTTTCGATTGTAATTTTCACAGTTCTGCAATAAAATCTGCCTTCGGGTAAGTTGTTATCGTAAAGCAAAACTTGTTCGCCAACGCCCACAGTTCGAGCATTGGGTAGCCCCAACCATTTGGCAGCTTCTCGTGCCCGTTTTTCCGAAATCTTTAAATTCGTCTTCACATCCCCAATCTGGTCAGTGTAGCCTTCTATCGTAATTTGCGAATTTGGGGTAATTCGGTTATTTATGAAATCCAAAACGGACTTGTGTTGCCGTTCTAACTTTGTCTTGCCAAAGTCGAAAAGAATAAGGCTATAATATTCATATTCTTTGTCCGACACACCTTCGCGCCTTTTGCGTTCAACAGTAATTTTATTAACTTTAATCGGAGGAGCCGAAGCATTCGCCTGCTGACCAAGAGAATCGAGTACAAAAAACTCTATATCTAATTTTCCACCAAACACTACTCGTTCGAAAGCATTGTCTTCTATTCTCCATTCAATTTGTTTCGGAAAGTTGCCAATCCCACCAAATTGCTTGACAATTTCGTCATCCTGCCTTACTATTAACTTCCATTGTCGTATTCCAGATTCTGCCCGAGCATCGGGATAAAACACGACCCTCGCTTTTTCGACTTTCCGAAGTGTATCTATTGTAATTATTGGTTCAAGTATTCTTAAATTATCGGAATATATTTCTACTCTTCGATTTTCTTCGTCTCCGAGTGGGTCTCTTGGATTTGAATATTCTTTTGGCAAATTCCTGTATTCGACCTTAATCCTGTCGGGTTCAATTCCCCAAGTTTCAATCAAATAATTCTTTACAGCTTCGGCTCGTTGTCGCGATAGTTCAAGATTGTTCTTTTCTTCATCTTTGTTCGAATTTGTTCCTACCAAAGTAACCTGGCTCGAAGGGTCTTCACGGAGTTTTTTTCCAACAATGTTCAAAACATTATAATAAGTTTTCAATACATCTTGCTCGGCAAGGTTTTTCAAATCGAACTTTTCGGCTTCTTTACGAGTAAGTTTTATGTATCTGTTAGGAATTTCTGCCGAGTTGTGTTCGAAAAAGATATAATTCAAAAGGGGTTTCATATTAAGCGAAACAAAATCTTCGATATTAATTGGGAAATCGGTTCTTTCATAATTGGAACTATCGAAAAATTTGTAGGAAATTGCAGCATTAATTTTTGGCAATTCCATCGGAGTTGGTAATTCGGGGAATGGTGGATGCATAGGTGGTGGTGGAGGGGGCGGAGGTGGAATGGGCTGTCGATACATCAAATTCAATCCTAACCTTAATTGAGAACTTAGCAAACTTATCCCACGTATGGCATTAATAAAATGAAAGCGAACAGAAAATTCGGGCGAAAGAATGAATGCTCCACGCTCGTGAACAATAAATTCCCTTTTAATCGAAAAAAACAAAAATGGTATTGAACCACGAATTTCGGGTATACTTCCCGAAGTATCGTTCCGCACCCGAAGTCCATTCGGAAAAACACCACGGTCGGAAGGCTTTACAATTTTTTCGTACTGACTAAATCGATTGTCTATTGGAACAGAAATACCCAAACCACCACTCAACCAAAAATCATTAAGCAAGTAATAATTTACAAATATTCCAAAAGAGAGATATTTCAAATCAATTTGCAACTTATGTTCGAACAAACCTTCGGCCGAAACACCATCGACGATAACTGTTGTAGGCTCTTCTTTGCGGAAGGCAGCATCATTTGTGAATATAGACAATTTGGCTCCAATCGAAAGCTCAGGATTTAAGAAGTATTCCCCGAGTGCACCAATTTCCCAGCCGAAACCTCCGCCGAAATTGAATTTAGGCGAACAGCACGGAATTTTGGGCAGGCTTCGGAAGTTACCGAAATGCAAGTTAGCACCATAGGACCCAAAAATGCCAAATCGTGGGCGAACAAAATACTCGCTCCACAAACTATCTTCGTTGTATTCCTCGGCATAAACTAAGAATGAATATATAGAAATAAGCAGAACTAACCAATGAATTTTTGATGTTGCGATTTTCAAATATTTTAACCACTAATAAAATTGCAAAATTAATGAAATTATGAAGATGTATGCCAAGAAAATTCTGTGCAAGTACTAATGCTTTGAGTTTTATTGGTAAACTAAAAATCAATTCGCTGAAAATCAGCTAAAAAATTGGAATTTTGAAAAAAAAAGGCTGCCATTTGAAGACAGCCCCTTTAAAGACATCAATAATATTTACCTAAATATTGAAAATCAATGGAATTCGAATCGAAAAAACAATGTTTCTGCCAGGAAAGAAATAACCCACCTCTCGTAGATTCGACAAAACATCAACATACTTTTTATCAAATAAATTATGGACAGACAACCCCAATTGGAAATTCTGACCAAATAATTGTAAATATGCATCAGCCGACAAGTTCAACAAAAAATAAGATGGTATAGTCTCGCCATCCCGAAAATCTTCTGTTTCGAAAACAAAAACAGGATTGATGCTAATTTCGGGGAAAGTGAAGAAAGCTAATTTTTCGAATTTTAAGGCAATGTTTGAATAAATATTATCTGCGGGAATAAATGGCAACTTAGTACCATCTTTTTTTTCGCCGATTAATTTTTGGTAGTTAATATCGAGATGGAAATTTTTGAAGAAAGATGGATTGTAGTGTAGTCGTGCTTCAACACCATTCAAATTCGCATCGAATTGCCTAAATTGATATATTCGAACCCCTTCTTCGAAGAAGTCGTTTGTAGGTTCTAATGCAATATAATCTTGAACGAAATTTAAGAAGCCTGTTATTTCTAAAAGTATTTCATCTTGTAGGTAATTTAGAGACAATTCACTACCGAAAACCTTTTGAGCCCTTAAATCTGGGTCTCCTTTTTCAAATCGCAATTCATGTTTGCCATTGCTTGTCAATTCTGTTAAGTTTGGATTTCTATAAGCAGTTGCAAAATTCCCTTTGATTGATAATTGGTTGCTAAGTTTGTATAACAAAGAAACAGATGCATTTAAGTTTAGAAAGTTCTTGTCGACTTCGAAAGGTTCTGTCTCGTTGTGATGATTATCAGAGTTGTGGTTATTGTCGGTATGATGCGTTCCGATGACGTTAAAGTCTCCTCTTAAACCTAACCCTATATTCAACTTTTTACTGGGCGAATAATCTACAAGTGCAAAAGCCCCAAGGTTATTAACATTTGCATCGGGAAGGAATGCATGCTCTCCTTCACCAGTGTTGCGATTCAGGTGCAGTTGTTCTTGAAGTCCCGTAGTAATAGAAACTTTTGGTGAAACGGAAAAAACTGTTTTGGCATCCAAAAAAATGTTGTGAGACAACATATCTGAACCAATAATTGTATTGCCATCTGAATCGAGCCCTTCGATATGGCTAAAACCAAATCGTTGATAAGAAAGATTAAGGATAATTGGTTGATTAGAAATAAAAAACTTATTTTCTAATTGAGCAAAAAAATTAGAGTTTTTTAAATAAAACACCTTTGGAGTATAGGAATTTGGATTAATTACATTGCTTTTTTCATAATAATCGAATGCTTCTTCTTCGGGTAGAGCCAAATTTTCGCGTGAAAATAAAATTGTGAAGTTAGAGTAAAACTTACCGAAATTAACTCTCCCAAATCCATTGATTCCGAAACCATCGAAACGTGTATTACGAGCAATTTCACCTTCGCCTTGAATAAAGTCGCGGTGCCCCTTTTGATAAAGCCGTAAGCCAAAACTGTTTTTATCCTTAGTTCCTTTGAATCCAATGCTATTCATTATACCATTAGTAACTGTATGGAATTGACTTGAGATGTCAACTTGAACATTACTTTCGGGTGCATTTTTTTCTTGAATAACATTTAAAACACCACCGATTGCATCAGTTCCATAAAGGACAGAAGCCGGTCCTTTTATTATTTCAACTCCATCGATACTGAATGGGTCGAGACCAATAGGATGATGGTCAGAAAATTGGTAACTTTCGTGCCTTGCACCATTATACAAAACCGTAACATTGTTCATACCAAAGCCACGGATAACAGGCTTTACAATTCCAGGAGATTGTGATATCACGCTAACCCCAGGTATTCGCTGAAGTGGTTCTAATAAATTCTGGCTTTTAAACCTAAAAATTTCTTCCTCATTTATTTTTTCAAAGTTATAACCCGAGGATAATCTGTTTGTATTTAAATCTGCAGTAACAATAACTTCATTGAATTCAAATTCTTTTCCACTAAGGCGAAACATTCGCTCAAAAGTAGTTTCTTCCAATTCAACAAGTTCGGTATAGGATTTGAAACCAACTGCTTTAACAACTATGTTAAATCTCTGTGTTGGTAGATTCTGAAAAACAAATTTCCCCTCTTTATCGGTTAGAACACTTATTCGAAATTCTGGAATGTAAACAGTTGCCCCAACAACTGGGCTGCCTTGTTCATTCAAAACTATACCTTTAAACTCGTATGCAAATGTTATAAATGTAGATAGAATGAATACTATTAAACTTATTGAATTTTTCATTTTAACCTCCCTAATTTTTTAAATTAAGTATAATTGATTTTGATTAGTTGATTTTCAAATAATAGAAAAAGTAAAGACAATTGCTTTGGAAAATTTTTACAAACAAGGCAAAAGTAAGTTGATTTTATTTTTAAAGCAAATCGGGAGGTGAACGAACCGAAAGATGGTTTATAGTAAATTTGGAAATGGTTTGAATATCATATTTAAAACTTTCAAAAAGTAAGTTCTCGTTGCAGTTTAATACAAATTTTTCCTCATTGAATTTAAGTGTGTAATCTACCAAAAAAGGTATTTGGCAAGTCTTTTGTATTTCGACAAAAGATATACCCTGAGAAATATTATTTGATGAATGGGAATGAAAGAATAAATCAATGAATTTAATATAAGCAGGAAAAAGAAGAGTAAAAAACAGTAATGAAGCTAATATTTTCGATTCTTTAACCCTGTTCACAAATTAATATAAGTAAAAACTAAAATTTAGAAACGAAAAACTATAAGATTAATTTTGCCTATATTTTATTTTGTTACTCATATTTTGTAAATCCCCCCTTTTAAATCAACTTTTGCTAATTTTGTATTTTTAATTTCTATTATGCCATCGATTTGGGACGCAAGATATGTTGTCGTTGATGTCGAAACCACTGGGAGCGACCCTCTCAGGAATGCTATTATCGAAATTGCCTGCATTTTAGTTCAAAATTCTACAATTTTAGATGAATTTTCGAGCCTTGTCAATCCACATCAATACATCCCAAAAGTAATTTCTTCGATGACGGGGATAACAAACGAAATGGTTGCTACCGCACCTGAATTCAAAGAGCTAATTCCCGAGTTAGACAGATTTTTCAATTTCGAAGGAACAATTTTCGTTGCTCACAATGTCAACTTCGATTATGATTTTGTTCGCTGTGCATTCGAAAAAAATCGAAAGACTTTCGGCGAATTGCCTCGCCTTTGCACACTTCGTCTCGCCCGACGCCTTCTAACTTCTCAGAACAAAAAGAATGTAGGCTCGTTAGCAAGTTTCTTCGGAATCCCAATTAAACACCGACACCGAGCTTACGACGATGCACGTGCAACAGCAAGCATACTTTTGGAACTTCTCGAAATTGCCGATAATGAATATAATATTTCTAACACCGAAGAACTATTGATTTTTCAGAATAAAAAACTATACGCATTCTCGCTTTCTAAAGTTCTTTCGCACAACATCAGTTTTGCTGAACAAAATGTTCCAAATTCCCCGGGTGTATATTTCTTTCTCGATAAGTATTCGAAACCCCTTTACATTGGAAAAGCAAATTCATTACGCAGAAGACTTTCGACTTATTTTGCACCTTCGGTTAATTCTCGAAAAATTTTATCGCTTCTGAAAAGCACCTCCTCTGTCAAGTGGGAAGAAACAAAAACAGAGCTTTCGGCTTTAATTCGAGAATCATTTCTAATTAAAAACACACAACCACCTTTCAACAAACTTAGCAAAAGATGGAGAAATCTACCATTTATCAAAATTAACACAAATCTCGATTATCCAACTTTCGAAATATCATACGAAGTCAACTTGAAGGAAGGTGAATACTTTGGTCCTTTTAAAAACCGAACCATAGCCGATATTATTTTGGAAATAATCCATAAAAAATTTCGACTGAAAAAATGCCCCGACTCGGATGCTTTTGCTCGCCCAAGCGAAAGATGTATCTATTTCCAAATGAATAAATGCCTTGCCCCGTGCATTGGGGAATCGAAAATTCTCGAATACATCGAAGAAATCAACAAGGTAAAAGAATTTCTTTTTAATTTTAACGACGGTCTGATTTTCTATTTGAAAGAGAAAATGCACAGCCTTTCGGCAGAGTTAAAATTCGAAGAAGCGGGGGAAGTTCGCCAACTAATTAACGAAATCGAAAAGCCTTTGGAAACAAATAAAAACGGATTTAATTCAAGTTTGAAGAAAAACTTCGTTGCAATTGTCTATCAATTGAATAACGATGAAAACCGATTCGAAATTCTCTTCATTAAAAATGGATTACTTGCAAAGGAATATGCATTTACAAACAAAATTGATTTCGATGAACTCAAAAGTGCAATCTTCAAAACTTATTTCGAACCCGAAATTGCATTCGAAACCTTTTCGCTCGAAAACATCGAAGAGATGAGAATCATCGACACTTGGATTTACAACAACCGCAACAGAATTGAAATAATTCCAATTGAAAATCAAAACATCGACCTAATCATCAAACACTTAAGAGAATTTTACACAAACCACAAAGCATACGATGGATAAGCTTCCCCTTTCAGTCGCATTAATTTCATTCAACGAAGAGCATAATATTGCTCGAACACTCGAAGCCATTGTCGATTTAGCTGACGAGATAATACTTGTCGATTCTCATTCAACCGACCGAACAATTGAAATTGCAAAATCATTTGGTGCAAAAGTTTTCGTCGAAGATTGGAAAGGTTACATTGAACAAAAAAATTCAGCTCTCTTTAAATGCACAAATGAATGGATTTTAGCACTCGATTGCGACGAAGTTGTTACTTCTGAACTTAAAGCTTCGATACAAAAAGCAATTCAAAGCAATGAACTTTGTTCATATTATATTAACCGACGAACTGTCTATCTTGGTAAAACACTCAAATTCGCTTGGCAACCCGATTTAAAACTTCGCCTGGTGCATAAAAAAAACAATCCCCGCTGGGAAGGAATCAATCCACACGATGAACTTGTTGCCGAAGGAAGGAAGAAGGAACTCGAAGGCGAGCTGCTTCATTATTCATACAAAAACCTCAAACACCATTTCGAAAAAACACTCTACTACAGCAGAATTTCCGCCGAAACCTACTTCAAAATGGGTAAAAAATTCAATATTTTCAAATTGCTGTTCAATCCTGCTTTTAGTTTTTTTCGGCTATACTTACTTCGCTTGGGCTTTCTCGATGGAATTCGTGGATTTATCGCTGCAGTAAGTGCATATCTCACAACTTTTTTAAAATACTCATTCCTTTGGGAAATTCAAAACCGCAACTCCAATGAAAGAACTCCTTAAAAAAATTTTTTATATACTTCTTGGTTTGATTTTCAAAAACAGAACTTACGATTTACCTTTATCACCAAACAATATTTCCAAAATTTTAATTTTTCGTTACGATGTTTTTGGAGATATGATTGTTTCGCTCCCCGCAATCAGTTTTATAAAAAAGTATCTTCCTTCGGCAAAAGTTTTTGTTCTTGCATCCAAAACCAATTACATTTTAATCCAAAATCACACCGATATCGAAAATACTTTTGTATTGACTTTTAATCCAATTGGATTTCTGAAACTGCTTTCCGAACTTCGTCGGCAAAAGTTCGATTTAATATTGAATTTCGTTTTCAACAAAACAACAAAAGCAGGATTACTGGCAAATTTCATAAACTGCAAATCAACCAAAGTTACACTTTTGCACCAAAAACGACACGATACATATTCTAATCTATTCAACATACAAGTGCCGATGGATGAGTATTTTCGGCGCCCCGTTTCTGAATTTCTTTGCCACTATGTTGCAAAACTCTTCAACTGGAATATAAATCGTGATGATTGCAGAGATTATAATCTTACTTTATCCGAAGATACAATTCAAAAAGCACAAAATTTCATCAAAACTTTACCAACGAATCGGGTAGCCTTCGTTAATACTTCCGCCCGCAAAAAGGAAAGAAATTGGAGACTGGAGAACTATCTCTATTTTATCGAAAAAGTCCACGATGAATTCCCTGAATTAACAATTGTAGTAAATTACCTAAACAAAAATTGGCTAATCGATAAAATCGAACAAATTAATTCCAATCGTATTCGCACAGATTTTAAAACTAACAATTTTTTCGATGTCATTGCCTTGATTAAATTCGTAGACCTTGTTTTCACACCCGACACTTCAATCGTCCACGTTGCCAATGTTTTCCAAAAGCCTATTGTGTTTTTACATTATCCATCGGGTCAGTACTGGATACCAAATAATTCTCCGTTTATTAAAATTTCTTCAAACAAAGTTAATTATTCCGATATCGATTGGGAACAAGCTTTCGAAAACTTCAAAAAAATGTACGAAATTGTATTCAAAAATGAAAATGTCGAAATTTAAATTCGTACTGATTACCGTTCTATTTGCAATGTTTTTTGTTCTACCATTAAGTTCACAAGTACAAATTCGATGGTGGTTCGACACTTTCGATGCTTGCTTTGGGCAATCGGCAATTGGAGATGTCGATGGCGATGGTCATTACGAAATTGTTTTCGGTTGTTACCGTAACGATAGTTGTGTCTATGTATTGAACGCAGAAGATGGAAGCTTGCTTTATAAGTTTAATTTAAAAGGCACAATCGAAGGTTGCAACGATTCTGCACCATTGCTGTTCGATGTCAACTCGGATGGTGCATTGGAAATTATTGTCGCAGCATCATGTAATCCCAAAACCTTTTGTTTCGATGGCAGAACGGGTAGTTTGATTTGGGAAGCACCGACACGTGGAAGCGATTCCCCGCCATCGATAGCCGATTTGAATGGCGATGGAAGTTTAGAAGTGATTCACGGACAATTTGGCGGTTATGTTGTCTGTTTGGATGCCAAAACGGGAGCAAAACTTTGGGAACTCACTGTCGACCCAAATTCTTGGATTCAAACTGCACCAACTATTGCCGATTTAAACAACGACAATCAATTGGATTTTGTTGTTGCAACTTGGAACTTCGACAATGATAACAAAATTGTTGCCTACAATGGACGAACATTGCAACCTTTATGGCGAACTAAACTCGATGGTGTTGTCTATCACGGAACAACAATAACAGATTTGGATGGCGATGAAATCTTCGAATGCATAATTAGCGATTATTCAGGAAAACTGTACGCAATCAATTCGGTGACCGGGGAAATAAAGTGGACTTTTTCCACTCTATATTATGCTCCTTCCCCCGTTGTCGTTGCCGATTTAAATTTGGATGGCAAATGCGAAATTCTATTTTCAAGTTGGTTCAAACTTTACTGTCTAAACAACATAGGCGATTCGCTATGGGTTTACAATGTTCCAGATTATGGTAACATTTTTCGTGGTGTGGCTTTAGCCGATGTGTCGGGCGACGATAAATTCGAAATTGTTTTCGGCTCGTCGAATGGTTCAGTTTATATTTTAAACGGCGAAGATGGCAAATTAATTCATTCAATTAACCTGAAAGATAGTATAGGCAAATCGTTCGAAATAGACCATTGTCCTGTTGTTGCCGATTTTGACAAGGATGGTTTCCCCGAATTATTTATCGTCGGAGGTTACAGCGAATATCCAAATTTCCAAAACAACTACGGCAGAGCCTATGCAATGACCATAACCGATAAAAATTCCACTTCCGAATGGCTTATGTTCCAACTAAACCATCTACGTAATCCAAGCCTTTGCGAAACTGAACATTTGTCTGTAAAACAAAATTTATTTGAACCAATCGAAACTATTAATGTATTGACTGAAATTTATTCACTGCTTGGGCAAAAGGTTCTCTCATTCAGCGAAAATATAATTAATATTGATGAAGAACTTCGAACTTTGCTTCCGAACGGAGTCTTTTTGGTGATTCAAAAAGCAGGAAATACAATTGAGCAAAAAAGGATAATTATTTTCGATGGATTGGTATTTCAAAACTAAATTTCAATACCAGAGTTTTTAGCCCAATCTTCCAAAAACAGCATCAATGCTGCTGTCGTTGGAACTGCAATCAATAGCCCTAACAGCCCAAACAAACCACCAAAGATGAACAGTGAAAGGAAAAGAATCAACGGGTGCAAACCAACTTTTTTGCCAAGTACATTTGGTTCGACAAAATATGCATTAATAAAATGGACAATGCTAATTGTTGCAACTACTGCAATAATCTGGTAAAACATATTCTCGGGTGCAATCAACAAAATCGTTAGCGAAGATATGAGCATACTCGAAATTAGCCCCAAATATGGGATTGGATTTAGAAAGCCACAAAGAATACCAAGCACCAGCGAAAACTCGATATTAAGCAAATAAAAAGTAACCGAACACACAGAACCAACCATAAAGGCTGCAAAAACTTGCCAACCAACGTAAATCCTAAAAATTTCATTCACACGTGTCAAATCATACAAAAGTTTTTGGTTCTTTTTTTCCAATACCGCAACAACATACCTTTTAGCCTTATGGAAATCTTTTAAAAAGTAAAACGAAAAGATTGGAATTAAAATGGCATTAACAATTTGTCGGGCAACTTGTGAAAGACCGGTGACAAAACCACTTAAAGAATTGATGATAGTCGAAATTAAAAATTTCAATTCGGGTAAGAATTCGTTTTCGACAAGCTCTTTAATTTTTTGGTCGTGTATTCCAATGGAATCCAATAACTTCGAAACTCTTTGAACTTCCAGATAACTTGCGACTGTGGAATATATCGAAGTAATCTTCGTTGTAAGTTCATTTAATTGATTGAATACAGCAGGTGCAATAAGCACAAACACGAATGCAGTAATGCCAACAAGCAACAAGACAATAACAAGCGAACTTAACCAACGAGGAATCCCTTTTGAATTCAATTTCGTAACAAATGGGTCGAAAAGATAAGCAAAAATAAATGCAACAACAAAAGGTGTAATCGAAGAACCAATTATAGAAAACAACCAAATGATAAAAAATAATGCGAAAAGAAGGATGATTCGCCTGACAAAAAAAGATTCTCGCCTAACAGGCAAAATAAAAGCCAATCCAATAATGAAAATCACCAGAGGATTAAACAATTGATTTGTAAAGTATAGAAACGCAATTAGCGTTATTAATCCAATGATAACCGAAGATATAAATGCAACAGTAAAATATTTTGTTTCTTTTTCTTTCATTTCAATGATTTAATTTTTTTCAGCGTTATAGTTCGAATATCATACAATGTTTTGCTTTCCAACAAATCGAGCAGTTTTACTCTTATTTTTAGCCAATCTTTATGCAAAGGGCAAGGAACTTTGTCCGAACATTTTTCGAATCCGAAAATACACTTTTCGAATTTTTTTAAACCATCGAATGCTTTGATGATTTCTAATATGTTAACATCTTGTGTGTCTAATTGGAAACTAAAACCACCATTCCTTCCTTTTTTTGAGTAAATCAAGCCTTTTTTAGCTAAAGTTTGCAAAACTTTGGCAACAAATTCCTTTGGTGCTTTAATATTATCGGCAATTTCTTTTGCTTTTAAAATTCTATTTTTTGGCTGAACAGAAAGAAACAACACAGTTTTCAAAGCCAATTCTTCGGGTTTCGAAAAAATCAATCTCATTACGGATTCCCTTATTAGTATCTGTTGAACATTTCGTAAAAATTAATAACCAAATGATTATCCTCATCTTCATCAATCAAATAACAAGTATTAAGTGAAACATTTGGGTACTCCGAGCGAATTTTTTCTATTCCTTCTGCCGAAGCAAATATTGTAACAACGGCAATGTCATTTACTTCTTCGATTTCGAGCCGAGCAATCGAATTACATATCGCTTGCCCATCACTTAAATCGAAATCCACAACAAAAGCGAAATTGTCCTTCAAATTTTTGGGCAACACGCACAAAGTCTCTATCAAACTACCATTTGGGTCTTTATCATAGGAAACATAGCCCAACTTGGCTTTTGGCAATATTTTCGAAAACTCGTTCGAAAGAACCAAACCCGAAGGTGACACCGCAAAGACAATCAAATCCTTCGAACGATTCGAAAAATCTTGCCCCAATTCAGTTGATTTATCCACTTCATCGGCAAAAGGAAGATTGGAAGTCGAAAGCACTGCTACAATGTTGGAAATCCTTTCCAAAGCCCAGCGAAAATGACTTGCCGTGTTGGCTCGCTTTAAAACGGCAATATAATGTTCCAGTAAATTATGAGAAAAAATGTTAATCATTGCTAATCCAAAAAAACAAAATTACCAAAATATTAATACTTAAATATTGTTGCGTTATAATGTGGTTATTTTAATTGTTAAAATGCATTTTCGATGTGCTCGATTTTTGGAGGGTCGAAATCAAAATCGATAAGTATTGCATCGAAGCGGAAAGATTTGTCCGAAATTTTATTGACATAAATAAAACCTTCGGCGGCACGGCGAAGCTTTGCTTGTTTTGCAGGGGTTATCCAATAATGTGGGCTACCAAACTGTTGGGTTCTTTTGATTTTTACTTCTACAAAGACAAGTGTATCGTTCTTTTCGACAACTAAATCAATTTCACCATATCTACCAAAATAAAAATTGCTTTTCAAATGTTTGTAACCTTCCTTGGTAAGGTATTCCAAAGCTAATTTTTCCCCGAAGTTGCCAAAGCTTCTCGTGCTATTTTCCTTCGTCGGGGTTTTCTTTGTCTTGGGATTCTCGGAGGATTTTTTCAATTCTTTCTATTTTATCGAATGTATCATCGTAAAAGAAACGCAACTCTGGTGTTTGACGTAACCGTATATTTGCACCAACCAAACGTCGAAATTGCGATTTATCTTCTTCCAAAAGATTCAAAAATGTTTGGGGCGAAAATCTACTTCCGTATAAACTGAAATAAACCTTTGCAATGGAAAGGTCAGGCGACATTTTGACTTCGGTAATTGTCAAAATCCCTGCATTCTTTTCTTTTGCATAATTTGCCAGCGGTAACGAAAGAATCTTTTGAATCTCATCGGCAACTCGTTCAGCTCTTATACTCATAGGGTTAAAACCTCAATAAACTTAAAAATTAGTTGAAATTCAATGTTTTCTTTACTTCTACAATTTTGTAAGCTTCCAAAATATCGCCTTCCCGAATATCATTGAATTTTTCTATCATAAGTCCACATTCGTAGCCAGCGTCGACTTCTCGAACATCATCCTTGCCCCGTTTCAACGAAGCTATATTGCCTTTATGAATAATCAACCCATCACGAATTACTCGGATTTTATCGTTTCGGCTGATTTTTCCACTTTGAACATAGCAACCTGCAACATTCCCAACTTTGCTAATCGAAAATACTTTACGAATCTCTAAGGTAGCAGTTGTTACCTCTTGAATATCGGGGCTGAGCAATCCTTCCAATGCCATTTTTACATCGTTCAAAAGGTCATAAATTATTTCGTAGCGGCGTATTTCAACAGAGTGTTTTTCGGCAAGTTTTCTTGCACCACCCGTCGAAGAGACTTGGAATGCTAAAATAACGGCATTGGAAGCTGCTGCCAAAGTCACATCTGATTCGGTAACATTGCCAACGCCTTTGTGCAAAATGCTAACTTTAACTTCTTCGTTGCTAAGTTTATGCAAGGCATCGGAAATAGCTTCGAGTGAACCAGTAACATCGGCTTTCAAAATTAGGTTCAATTCTTTTATGTTACCGAGTTGAATTTGTTTAGAGAGGTCATCGAGTGTTAGTACCTTCTCTCGTCTCAGGAATTGTTCGCGTTTAAGTTGCTGGCGTTTGTTAGCAATTTGGCGTGCTATCTGCTCAGTTTCGACAACATAAAGCACATCGCCTGCTTCGGGCAATGAATCGAAACCAATTATTCTTACGGGAGTCGATGGACCTGCCGATTCGACCTTTCTTTCGCGTTCGTCGAACATTGCCCGAACTTTACCGAAAGTCAAACCCGCAACGAAAATATCTCCTACTTTTAAAGTACCTTTCTGAACAATTGCTGTAGCAACAGGACCTCGGCCCTTGTCCAGATGCGATTCCACTACAGTAGCCTTTGCAGGTCGGTCTGGATTTGCTTTCAAATCCAGAAACTCAGCTTGAAGTAATATCTTTTCGAGTAGCGCATCAACATTTTTACCAAATTTTGCAGAAATTTCTGCACATTGATAGTCGCCACCCCATTCTTCGACAAGTATTCCTAATTCTGCAAGTTGCTGTTTGATTCGGTCCGGATTTGCATCGACTTTATCGATTTTATTTATTGCTACAACAATAGGAACATTTGCAGCCCGTGCATGATTGATTGCTTCAACGGTTTGAGGCATAACCGCATCATCGGCAGCAACAACCAAAACCACTATATCGGTAACCATTGCACCTCGGGCACGCATTGCAGTAAATGCTTCGTGGCCAGGAGTATCAATAAATGTAATAGAACCTTTGCCTGGTATTTCGACTTGATATGCACCAATGTGCTGAGTTATTCCACCTGCTTCACCAGCCACAATGTTCGATTTTCGTATGTAATCCAAAAGAGATGTCTTACCGTGGTCGACGTGCCCCATAATTGTTACTATTGGGGGTCGTGGTTTTAAAGTTTCGGGTGGGTCTTCGAAATCTAATTCGAGGATGGGCAACTCTTTTTCTTCTACAAATTCAACTTCGTAGCCAAAATCCATTGCAACAAGCTCGATTGTCTCTTTGTCCAGCCTTTGGTTCAAAGAAACAATCAACCCCAACTGGAAGCACTTTGTAATAACTTCCGTTGGTTCAACGTTCATCATCTTAGCTAAATCGGATGTAGTGATAAATTCGGATACGTGCAAAATCCTCTTTTCTTTTTCGACCTCTTCGAGCTTGCGAAGTTCCTTTTCGTGTTTTTCTTCCTTTCGTTTGTGTCTAATCTTTGCACGTTTTTTGATGTCAGATTCTTCGGCAATCCCGTGCAAAGTTTCTTTTATCGTCTTGTCTATTTCGGCATCGCTTTCAATCGATTCTGGTAGAAAACCTTTTTTAGGTTTGAACTTTTTCCGAGGTATTATCTCTTTAATCGGTTTGTCTTTCTTTCCACGCTTACGGAAAAATTTGGTTTGAACCAAATCTTCTTCCAATCCTTCCCCTAAATCAATCCTTCGCTCATCAATTTCGACAGGTTCGCCCGTGATAACAATTGTTTCGGGTTTTTCGGTTAAGTCGTCCGCCTTTATGGGTTCTTCCAAAATTGGTTCGAACTCCAAAATAGTTGTAGTTTTCTTTTCCTCGGGTGGAGTTTTTTTAGTTGGAACAGGTTTTGCTTTTGGCTTCGGCTTTTCGTATTCTTCTTTTGGTTTCGTCTCTTTTACTTTTTCTTCTTTTAGCTTTTTCTTTTTAAACTCTTCTCTTGTTGGTCTGAGTTCTTTTTTGTGCTTTCGTCGGTGTATTTCAGTCTTGGTCAAATCAATTATATCGCCAACTTTAGGCTCACCGAACTTCGAAACATCGGACGCAACAACCTCTTCTTCTACCACCTGGTGCTCAAGTTCCGAAACTGTCGGTTCAACTTTAACTGTCTCGGTTATTGTTTCGGTAACAGTTTCAATTTTTTCTTCAATAAATTCCTCGATAACTTCAACTTCTTTCGGTTCGGAAACTTCAATAGTCTCTTCCACCGTAATTTCGGTGGCTTCAAACTGTTGTTTTTCTTCTTCTGTAATGATGACTTCTGTAAAAAACGAATCTAAATCATCTTCGATTTTTTCTACTTTTTGTTCCTCGGTTTTAGTAGTTTCGGCTGTCGTTACACTCGGGATAACACCTTCGGCAAGCGCCGGTGTATCCAAACCAAATTGATGTTTAAGGTTTTCAGCAGTTTTTTTATCCTTACTAAAATTTTTTATTATAACATTTAGCATCTCATCGGTAAGAACGGTGGTTGGCTTATTGGCAATCTGGAAACCTTGTGAGTTCAGGAAATCGACAATTCTATCCTTCCCGATATTCAGTTCGGTAGCTACTTGGTGTAGTCTTATTTTCTTTTTTTCACTCATAAAAACATATAGTAGTAAATACAAAAATACAACATAATAAACAATCTGATGTTGCCAAAAACTCTGGCTTTGTTTTGTATGTTAATGTAACTACAAACTTTGTTCGGCTCTAATTTCTTCCCAAGCTTGGTCGATTTTATCAATCATTTCGGGCTTTTCTTCTTCATCGAACTCGCGAAGCATTATCTGCCTCAATTCCAATAAAGTGTCGCGTGTCATTCCATAAATCGAAAGCAATGCTTTCGGGTCTGCATTTAAAAATTCGCGTACCGTTGTAATTCCCATTTGCACAAGCTCCTTGTAGGCTTGGCTTCCAAGCTCTTCTTGGAATTCGCTCAATTCGATATCTTCTCCACTTTCTTTAACCAAAGTAATCGAATATCCCGTCAATCGCATTGCCAAACGAACATTTTGACCATTCTTACCAATAGCATAATGCACTTGGTCGTCGGCTACAATTACCGTAGCGTGCCGAGTATCGGGTTCGATATGAACTTCTTTGACTATTGCAGGGGAAAGTGAGCGTGCAATAAATATTTTGGGGTCGTCCGAATATTCAATTAAATCTATGTTTTCGTTGTTCAATTCTCGAACTATTGAATGAATGCGAACCCCTTTCATACCGACGCAAGCACCAATGGGGTCAACTCGTGGGTCAATCGATTGCACAGCGACTTTACTGCGTTCGCCGGGGTCTCGGGCAATTGCTTTAATCTGAATAATACCATCGTACACCTCGGGAATTTCAATTTCGAACAAGCGAGCTAAAAATTCATTCGATGCACGCGAAAGAATTATGTCGGGAATTCCGCCACTCCCTTTCCTTACTTCTTTGATTATCGCCTTTATAGTTTGATTCTTCTTGAACTTATATGGCTCGTTCGGAATTTGTTCTTCCCGAGGAAGTCGCATCTCCACCTTGTTATGAATTACAAGTATATCGTTACGTCGAACTTGATAAACTTCGCCCACGATAATTTCGCCTTCGCGAGGTTTGTATTCGTTATATATCTTTTCCTTTTCAATCTCCCTTAGCCTTTGATTCAATGATTGAGCAGCTACGGCAACAACCCTTCGACCGAAGGAATCGTAGATGTTATCGAAATTTATTTCCTCGACAAATTCGTCGCCTAACTCTAAATCGGGGTCATAGCTCTTTGCCTCTTCCAATGAAATTTGAGTAATTGGGTCGGTTACATTTTCGACAATATCTTTAATTAAGTAAATTTCTATATCACCTTTGTCCACATTCAACACAAGATCGAACCTCGCGTTCGGTCCGTATTTCTTCTTGACCATCAGTGCAAATGTATCTTCTAATATCTTTTGCAAAGCCTCCTTTTCGAGATTCTTTTCCTTGGCCATCTCTTGGAAGGCTTCAACAATCAATTTCTTATCGACCGTATGCTTGACTTTTTTCTTTCTATATGGCATAACAACCCCAAATACATTTAAAACAAAAAAATGGGCGACTGCCCTAATACAAAATTACAAAAAACAATTGAAAAATAAAAGAATTACAATTAGATATTCATCCCAAACGCACTTAAAAAGCAATTACCTCAAAAATTTTGAAGGCACAGTAATAACTGCACCCTCAAAACTTAAGTGACGGAAAAATCAAAGAAAATTATCTTTCGATATCCCTATCTCTTCCCTTACGTTTTCCTTTGGCACGGTCAATTATAAATCTTTGTAATTCCTTGCGAAAACGATTTTCGAACACCAAAAATTTTGCAAACTGCTCTTCGTTCAATACAGTTTTAATCTCCTTCTGTTGCTCCATCAATGCATTTACCAAATTCTTTTGTGCGTCCATAACCTTTTGCGATTGTTTTGCAAGCTCATCTTTTCCTACTTTCTTTCGTATCATATACTCTAAATCCAAAATTGCATCTTCGACATTTTTGTGTTGCTCCTGAATAACTTTTTCCGTTGCATTATATTTCGCAAGAAACTTTTCGGAAGTCTTCTCATCCAAGTCGAGAACTTCCAAAAGTTTAAGCTTCTTAAATTCTGCTAATTTTTGCGGGGACATCGGCTCTCCCATTCGGTCTCGTTCGGGCGGCTGAGCAACAATGAAAATTGGAAGGGTAAATGTAAGCAAAATCAACCAAACTAAATTAAATCTTTTCATTTTTTAACTCCTTTATTAAATCTAACATAACTTCATCATCTAATTCATCTAAACTCATTAGCAAATTTCGTGAATCCAAAAATGTGTGTCGTTCAAAACTTTCGTAACCAATTAAATTCAACAATGCTTCTTGGTAACGAGCATCAATTTCATTCTGAAATTCGCCATCGCTTGTGAGAAATTGCCCCAATTCGTTACCAAAAGGAAAAGAAGATATTGCAAAATTATCGTCAACAGTTGTATCGGAAAAATACTCGTCGAAATTAATGTTAAATAAATTATGATTGATTGTTTGCAGTGCTATTGGCTCATCTTGATTTTTGATTGAGTTAATTCTATCTTTATTCAAAAATTTCAACGAAACAACTAACAGAATTATTCCCAACGCTGCAACGGCAACTTGAATAGGTTTAAGTGCAAAAATGGACAGTGGCTGACGACGATTATTTAGTTTCGACAAAACTCTCTCTTCGATGTTCTTAGTTTTCTTTTCGACTAATCTATTGAAGTCAATCTTTTCGGCAAGTCGGAATATCTTTCGCACTTCTTCGATTTCGCTTTCGAGATCCGGATACTGGGGTAAACTCCTTTCGAATCGTTTGGACTCTTCGGCAGAGAGTCGACCAAATAAGTAATCGGGTAATAATTCCTCCATTTCTTTGCGCGAAAATTCCTTCTTTTCCATTTATTCCTCCAAATATTTTTTCATTGTTTCTGCAATTTTTCTTACTGCATGGAAATAATTTGCTTTAAGTCCACCTTGGGTTATTCCCGTCATTTTGGAAATCTCTTCGTAACTCAAATCATCGAAGTAGCGCAATGAAAATACCTCTCTTTGCTTTGGTGGTAAACTTGCAACAGCATTTAAAAACAACTCCTCTATCTCCTTGTTTTCGAGTTTATTTTCACTTTCTCTTTCGGGCAAATCGAACCTTTCGTCATCGCCAAAGTAACTATCGATTCTAAACCAAGACACGAGACGCTTCTTGCGCAAAAAATTCTTGGCAATATTGACTGTAATCCGATACAACCAAGTCCTGAGCGAACTTCGGAAATCGAAAGAATTTATTTTGCTTATTGCTTTAATGAAAACCTCCTGAGTAATATCTTCGGCATCGTCATAATCACGGACAAATCGGAATGCAGTCAAATAGACAAAATTCTTGTAGTTTCGAACCAATGCCCGAGCAAGCTCTTCGGTGTCGCCTTTCAATAGGTACTCTTGTATTTCCTTATCTATCCCCAATGTTAAAACCAAATAATTTTCCATTCGTAATTTCCTGCATACTCATAAATTAGACAATTTTTTTGGAAAAAAGTTTAATGAAATTTTGAATGAATTAATATCAATTTACAATTACCGAATGGATTGATTCGAGGAGCTCTTTGCCTCGGTTTCGCATTATTGCAAGAATGATTGAATAATCCGATGAACGAAAAACAAATTGATGAATTGGGAATATTTTAACCAAATTTAAAATTTCGACTACTTGGTTGAAAACCTTTCGATTGGGCTTTTGAAGATTCCAACCACAAAGTGCAATTACATCAATTGGCTTGTATTCAATCTGCTCGTTTTCGAAAAAAGAAGGAAAATCGAAACTTGTGTCGGTAATTCTAACTATTGCTTTAAAATAATTAACATTACCATTGAAATGAAGTAACTTCATCTGTGGAAGTGTTAAATAACCAAAATAGTATGAAAAATCATTTGTACGAGTGTTTAATCTCTTTTTAACCAGCAAGCAATTTTCAATCAAAACAAGCGAATGAATTTTTGGAGTATGAACTTCGGTGCTAATCACATAATCGGAAAGATTTTTTACAATCGTAGTACCTTCGAAAGATGGATTAAAAGTATTAAGGACTTTTACGACAATACCTTTTTCCATTGCAGGTTTTAAAGTTTCGGGGTGAAGGACTTTTGCACCAAAGAACGAAAGTTCAACGATTTCGTCGTAACTTACTACTTCCAAAGGAACCGGTCGAGAAACTAATTTCGGGTCTGCCGACAAAATACCATCGACATCAGTCCAAATTTGAATCTCTTCGGCTTCAATTGCATACCCAAAAAGAGCAGCCGAAAAGTCCGAACCACCCCGCCCCAAAGTTGTTGTGACACCTGAACAACTTCCTACAAACCCTTGCGTAACAATAATATCGTAGGATTTGAACAATTCCAAAATTTTCTTACCATTTTCTTCAATCTTATTATAATTCGGCTTTGCACATTGAGAATTCGAATCGGTTTCAATTACTTCCCTTGCATCAAGAAGGTAGCAATTCAAACCCTTCGAGCTAAAATATTCAAAAACAATTGTCGAAGAGAAAAATTCACCAAACGAAAGTATTTCATCTTTTACTTTTGGAGTCAATTCTCCTAATATCTCAACTCCTTCGACAATTAACTTTAATCTTTCGAATTGTTCGATAAATCGAGCTTTTGCCTTTTCGGAATTTTCCGTGTTAGAATCGAACAATGATTCGATAATTTGGATATGAACACGAAAAATTTGCTCAAAAATTTCCCTTTTTTCGGGACAATCAATGCAAGTTGCAAAATCACTAAGTCGTTCCAATAAATCAGTTATCCCTCGCATTGCCGAAAGCACAATAATTCCTTTGTCCTGCACTTTCGAAATAACAATTTCATAAACCTGACAGATTGCCTCAGGAGTTGAAACAGAAGTCCCACCAAACTTCAGCACACGAGTCGTCATTGTCAAACAACACCTTTATCGATTAACTTTGCAATGTCTTTGGCAAAATAGGTAAGAATTAAATCGGCACCAGCACGTTTAATTGCATACAACGATTCAATCATAACCTTTTCTTCGTCCAACCATCCGTTTTGACCCGCAGCTTTTATCATTGTATATTCGCCGCTTACCTGGTATGCAGCAACTGGAACATTGAATTTCATTTTAACTTGATGTATGATATCGAGATAATACGAAGCAGGCTTGACCATAACGATATCGGCACCTTCGATGATGTCTTGTTCTACTTCGCGGATTGCTTCGCGTGAATTTGCAAAGTCCATCTGATGTGACTTTCTGTCCCCAAATTTTGGCGCACCTTGGGCAGCTTCTCGGAAAGGTCCATACAATGATGAAGCATACTTCGCGGCATAACTCATAATTGGGACATTGACATACCCATTTTCATCTAAAATTTTTCGAATTGCTTGAACCCTTCCATCCATCATATCCGAAGGAGCAACCATATCCGCACCGGATTGAACTTGTGTAAGAGCAATCTTTGCGTATATTTCCAACGATGCGTCGTTATCGATTGTTTCGCCAACTAATATCCCACAATGCCCGTGGCTTGTATATTCACACAAACAAACATCGGTTATGACATAAAGGTCTTTAACTTCGCGTTTGATTGCACGAACTGCTCTTTGAATAATACCATTTTCGGAATATGCATCAGTTCCGTATGGGTCCTTCTTTTCGGGAATACCAAACAAAATGATTGCAGGAATCCCTAAATCGCATACTTCTTTACACTCTTCGACCAAATAATCAATGGAAAATTGGTACACCCCAGGCATCGAACGAACAGGGTTTTTTGTTCTCTCTCCATAAATAACGAACATCGGATAGATTAAATCATTCTTAGTCAAAGTTGTTTCCCTAACCATATTGCGAATGGTTTGGGTCATTCTCAAACGACGGAATCTTCTGAAATCACTCATCATAATGCACTCCTTTTAATACAAAAACAAAATTACCTAATTTTCGATAGCAAACGAAATTCTAAATCCTTCATTTCTTCGATTGCTTGAAAGCCAAAATTTCTAATTCGTTTTCGTAATAATCAATTTTTGTTTTAATTTGCTTTCTTTTAAAGTTCGCAAAAGTATATTTTAACAATAAAGGTGTTTGATTTATGAATTTCATTAAGAGATTAAAGCTAATTTTTGGTCTTCTTTCATTTCTAATCACTCTGATTGTTTATTCGTTAACTGTACAACCCTCGGTTCCATTGTGGGATTGCGGAGAATTTTCGGCTGCTGCCACTTGGCAACAAGTTCCTCATCCTCCGGGAGCTCCATTTTTCCTAATGTTGGGTAAGGTTTTCCAAGTACTCATTCCATTCGGGGATTTAGGCTGGCGCATCAATATGGTTTCTGTTGTTTCTACCTCGTTTTTTGTTTTATTACTATACTTAATCATAATAAAAGTTATTCAAAACTTTAGGCAAAAAGAAATCGAAAATTTTACTCAGGCATTTGAAATATTTGGCTCTGCTTTCGTGGGTGCAATGGCTTTTGCTTTCTGCGATACAGTCTGGTTCAACGGCGTTGAATCCGAAGTTTATGCACTTTCGCAGCTATTTACAACGCTCATTGTATATTTGATGATGGTTTGGAATGAAAAAGCCGACCAGCCTGACAACGAAAAATACTTGCTTATGATATTCTATCTGATTGGGCTGTCCATTGGAGTTCATCTTTTAGCAATTTTGGCAATTTTTTCGATCTTTTATTTGGTTTATTTCCGAAAATATCATTTTACACCCAAAGGGTTCATTTGGATCTCGATTTTTTCAATCATCGCTTTCTTCGTCATCTACAAAGTCATAATCTCTTGGATTCCTGGCTTTCTTGCTGGCCACTTGCCTTTCAAGAACGAGGCGAGAGAATACCTTGTTGACGATAGTTGGGTTATGGTTCTTTTTGGTTTAATTCTCATTGCTTTGGGCTTCGTTGGCTACTATTACTCTGCAAAGAAAAAAAATTCGCTTGCCCAGTTGTTTTTTGCTGCTTACGTAATGATTTTCCTTGGATTCACTACTTACACCCATACAATCCTTCGTTCCAATGCTAACCCGCCAATGAATGAAAACGAACCTAAAAGCATCAAAAAACTTATTTCTTATCTCGGTCGTGAACAATACGGCGAACAAGTTCTTTGGCCCAGAAGAACTGATTACAATGATAATTTGAAAATTTACTTTTATAACCTCCGAGACGAAAACGGGAATTACGTCTACGGTCCTTGGAATCCCCCAAGCTACAAAGAAGTACCCCGAAAGGATGGAAGCTACATCTCTGTTCCTGTTTGGGATAACATAAATCTTGGTGGGGAATTAGCCTATTTGTGGAAGTATCAAATCGACCATATGTACTTACGCTATTTCTTCTGGAATTTTGTCGGTCGCGAAAGCGATATTCAGGATGCACAGGAAGCTTGGTTTAATTCGAGTGAGCCCGAAATTAATTTCAAAAATGGCTATGCCGATAAATTTCCTGTTCGTTTCTTTGCACTTCCATTAATTTTTGGTCTGGTAGGATTGTTCTATCACTTCAAACGCGACCCAAAGATGGCTTTCGTTTACCTTGTAATGTTTTTGATGATGGGTGTTTTTGCTGCCATAGCACAAAACCAACAAAACCCGCAGCCACGTGAAAGGGACTATTTCTACACCGGCTCATTTATGGTCTGGTGCCTATGGATTGGACTTGGAGCATATTATTTCGCTGAACTCATAAATCGAAAGAAGGAATCATTGGCCAAAACAGTACTCGCCTTCGTCCTTTCTGTGATTTTAGTTCCATTTAATATGCTCTACGGTGGTTACGATACACATACCCGTGCCAAGAATTACTTTCCATTCGATTATTCATACAATATTTTGCAGAGCTTAGAAAAAGATGCGATTCTTTTCACTAACGGCGACAACGATACTTTCCCATTATGGTTTTTGCAAGATGTTGCTGGTGTGCGTCGCGATGTTCGGGTCGTAAATTTAAGCCTTGGGCAAACTCTTTGGTATATCGACCAGCTCAAAAATCGTGAACCTTGGGGAGCCAAAAAAATTCCTTTAAGCTTTCCCGATGAAATCATCCAAACAACCGAGGACGACCCACGTGCTTTGAGTTACGACTTTGGCGAAGCAAAACAAATTGTCATTCCCGTTAAAAAGGAAATACTTGCTCAATATACAAGCGACACAAATATTATTAACAAAGGTACAATGGAATTCACTTTCGTCGGTAAACCATATACCCAACGAGATGGCAAACAACTTTACATATTCTTTGTTAATAACAAACTTATTTTGGATATTGTTCAACAAACAAAATTCGAACGACCAGTCTATTTTTCGACAACTGTTGGTTCGGATATGTACAGTGGCTTGAATCGATTTCTCCGATTGGAAGGCTTAGCTCTTCGTGTTTGCCCCGTGCAACAAGAATTTATGAAAAATGGTTTGGTCGAACCAACAATAATGGAAAAGTGCTTACTTAACATTGACAATACCCAAAATTATCATAAAGAACCTCATTATGGCTTCAAGTTGCGTTACTTAGACGACAAAGAATATGTCTATTACGATGAAGTCCACAGAAGAATGATTCAAAGCTACCGACAAATTTATATGAATTTCGCCGCATATGCATTGGAATATCTTAAAGATAAGAACAAAGCACAAGCAATTCTGGATACTATGAACAAATACATATCCCCAAAAAGATTCCAAATGAACTACGATGAAGAATACCAAATGTCGATGCTATACAAAGAAGCTGGAAATATCGAAAAAGCAAAAGAATGGGCAAACCAAGCAATTCAAACCTGCAATCAAATCATTCAAAACCCGAAGTTGCGACGATTTCGATACGACGACATTCGCGAAGAAATTTCCGGACGCCGAGGTCCATACAGAGTTGCAGCCGATGCTTACTTAATTCTCGAAGACTACAATTCAGCACGGAACACATTGAAAGCTTTCTACGATATGATTATGACTGCTGTGCAAAGCAATCAAATTCAGAATTGGGGCCTAAACCAACAGAATGTATCGAACAATCTATACGACATTCTTTCCAATATTTTATACGTCGATGAGACTCAAATTAATTCTTTTATTAAAGAAGGGAAAACAAAAGAAGCACAACAATTAGCCGATAGTCTGATAACATCGTACAAGAAAGTCCAAGACCCATTGTTCCAATCATTTATTGAAACTGCTGAACCACGGCTCCGCGCCCTTGTTTCGAAAGATACAAACACGGCAAAAGAGTAAAAATAAACATAACTAAGCTTGTGAGCTTAGAAATAAACGATTCGATGAAAAATTGCACGATTTGCCCGCACTCTTGCGGGGCAAATCGATTGGAAGGAGAAACTGGAATTTGCGGAATGCCCGCCGATTTATACATTGCTTCTTGGGGACCGCATTTCGGCGAAGAACCTGAACTCGTCGGCTTTTTCGGTTCGGGCACAATTTTTCTTACAGGATGTAACCTTCTTTGTGTCTTTTGCCAAAACTACTCAATTAGTCATCAAAAGGAGGGTAGGAAATACACAATCGAAGAGCTTGTCGATGTTATGCTAAAACTCCAAAGCATTGGTTGCCACAATATTAATTTAGTTACCCCCACACACTATGCTCCACAAATTGCTTCTGCAATAGTCCAAGCAAGAAGCTATGGATTGACAATACCAATTGTTTACAATTCAAGCGGGTACGACAAAGTCGAAACTTTAAGAGAGCTGGAAGGTTTGATTGACATTTATATGCCCGATTTGAAATTCGTCCGACCCGAAAATGCCCGACTTTATACCGAAGCCGAAAACTATTTTGCTTATGCCTCTTCGGCGGTAATCGAAATGTATCGGCAAGTTGGTAATCTTATCCTCCGAAAAGGTGTTGCCCGACGTGGGCTAATCATTCGCCATCTGATTTTGCCCGATAATCAATCCGATACAACAGAGATAATTGATTTTATTGCCGAAAATCTTGGTACCAATGTCTATTTGAATCTAATGGACCAATATTACCCCCGATTTTATGCATTTCAATATCCTAAATTAAGCCGAAGTCTTATAACGGAGGAGTATAATTTCTATGTTGAATACGCAAAATCGAAAGGTTTTAAGTATCCCGAATACATTTTCGGTTCAAAATCTTACGGATTTTCTTTTTAAAAAGCGTTATTTCTCGAATTTGCTTTGTAAAACCACCAAAGCGTGAGCGAATCTGTTAAAATTAAAAATCTTTCTTTTCAAAAGTTTTCAATCCAACAAAAAGCGGAACAATAATCCAGAATATTAACGATGAGGTGGATAGTAAGAAACCAAGCTGAGTGCCAAAAAATTTCTTGAAAATTGCACCAGTTAAGCCAAGTAAGGCAGAAATATCGAAATTCAAAATAAACATAATTCTCGAAAGGTCAATAGGATTGAAAAAGACAAGTGCAAAAAGAAACTTTTCGACAGGATAGTCGCTTAACAGGAATGAAATTAGCAAAAGAAAACCATCGTAAATTATTGCCGACCATAACCAGAAAAGAATCGATGCACTCAGTCCCTTTACTTTGTCGGCAATCTTAGTAGCAATCATAAAAGCAATGGAAATTGACAAAAGTATTAAGATAGCCCCAATCACAACTAACAAAAACATAGTTGGAATAGTCCCCGAAACATCGCCAAATAAAACAACAGAAAAAACTATCGCCAGGCAGAAACTTAATACCATTGGCAAGCTAGTGCCCAGAAACAATCCGATGTAAAGAGTACTCCGAGATAGTGGCTGACATAGCATCATTTCGATGTATTCACGGGAATTGTAAAAATACAAAGTACCAAATATCAAGCTAACTAACGGAATTAGATAAACTATCAAATTAAAAAGGCTTAAAATCGATTTCTGTATATTTGTTTCGAACGTAAATAGCAAATACGAAACACCAAAGAAAAAAACAAAAAGGTAAAATATCCAACGACTGCGGATAACATTACTAAATTCAAATTTCAAAATTTTTAATATTGAATGCATAACAACTCGGAATTTTTCATGAACTATCTCAATCTAATGTTTTATTTTCTGTTAACTTTTGCTCAGCCAGAAGTTAATCTTCTGGCTGAGTTAAAAAACGTAAATTAAGAAATAAACAGCACAAAAGTTACCTTAAAAAGGTTTATTCATAAATACTGAAAGCGAAATGTATCTACCTGGTTCATAAACCGGTACACCAGCACTAAACGGGTCGCGGGCATACGAAATGAATCTGTAAAAATTATGATTTAAAAGATTATGCACTCGCAAATCGAAAGTTAAATACTTAATCGAATAAGCTAACCCAACTGATAGAACATTCCAAGCAGGTGTCTTAAACTCGTTAAGTATTGGATTAATTCGGGTTTGTGCATTTTCGTAACGATGGTAGAGCGAAACCTTAAATTCCTCGGTAATAGGAACCGAAAGCGTTGTGTTCAATGTCAATGGGGCAATTTCGGCAAGAGGTTGTTTGGTCTTCGTATTTTCGCCCCAAAGGTAACTCAAATTAGCTTCGAACCAATAAAACTTAAAATTGAGATTGGCCCCTGCAATAAGTGCATTGGTATTGTCGTATGTCATTGCATTTTTCATCGGATTCTTCTGCTTTTTGACAATATCAACATAATCAATTATATAATTGGCAAAGAAAGACAAGTCGAAAAACTTGTAACCGAACCCAGTCTTCGTTCCCAATCTAATCGGCTGTTTCAAATTTGGATTACCACTCCAATCGGGATTCGTCATCATCCGTTTAACGGCAATGTAAAGCTGTTCTGGTTCTGGGGAATCTGTCGCAAAATCGGCTGTTATACCTCCAATAAATTCGTTGAACAATTGCAAAGAATAGGACAATGTTATACCCGAGGCAATAAGGAATCTTTGTTTCTTTACATTACTGAATAATTCTTCATAGAAATTCTTTGCGGTTTCTTCTCTAAAAGTCAAATACTGGAGCCCTCCTTTAATAAAAATATCCAAATCGGAAAATGCAAATTTATGCCTCAGATTAAAGCCCGTTTGAATAACATTTGGCATCAGTCGGTTAATTATTGTATTGTTATTCATTCTAATAACATTATCCGCATTCCAATTACGATAAACAAACTCATAAAAGTCCCCTGTCAATCCAAGAGTATAATTCTTGGCTCTCGTTTCCATAAACATCATTGAACTTCGAAGTTCGTTATTCATTAAATGGTCTGTGAAATTGAAATATATTTTGTGCGATTTATACTTTAAATGCAAACTTCCAGAACTACTCTTGCGTTCATCCATCTTTAAGTAGGGGAACGAGATATTATCCGCATAAGAAAAATTGCCACCAAATTCTACGTCAATATTTCTCAACTTATGGCGAATTGAAGCATTGTAATAGGAATAATTATAATCCTGTTTATATCCATAAAGTTCAGCGAACGATTTACCGTCGGCGTTTAAGTAAGGCTTGCCACTCGCTATTCTCAAACTCAACGAAGAATATAAGCCTGCACCAGCGAGTGATAAATCGTATTCCTTATTTGCACCTAACGAACCATTGAAAAGCGAAAGAAGTTTCATCTCATCGTTTAATTGAAACCTACTATATTCGACCTTGCCATACAATCCCGTTCCTGTCAATGCCGCCGATTTTGTCAAAATCACCGAGTCCATATCAATTAAATTAATTCTCGTCACAGGTGCATCCATTCGATTTGGGCAAGCACAGTGATAATATTCGCCATCGACAACAACTTTAATATCGCCTTTTTTAAACCCTTCCACGTATAAATCTTGGGTAAAATTAAGCCCTCTGCGAATTAAAGAATAACCATTTTGATTGAGTATTTCGCTATTATAATTATTTCCATATCTGTGAATTTCGACAAAAGGAATATTCCTTTTGCTAATAACTTCAATCGATGGGAATATGTAAGTTCTAACTGAGTCCGACTCTTGTGAATGAGAATAATATAATGCATTTAAAAAGATGGTCAATAATGAAATAATTCTTTTCATTTCGATTCCCCCTTATTAAAAGTTTAACATAAAAGTTTAATTTTTAATTAAAATTAATTTTCCAATGGAAAGACTTGCAATGCAAAAGACACTTAGGCAATTTCCTTTGGAGGGGGAATCTCGGGTTTGGGTCTTCCTGAACTCAGGAATACTTTCTTCGCCTCATTAAATTTTTCAAATTTTAACTCTCTAACAATACAATGGAATAGCAAATTAATTAAGTGCGAATCCAGTCGTTCGGGAAATGTAAACTTTACAGGAAGTTCGGAATTGTTAGGTTCATCATCAACTCTTTGAAGGCTTTTTTTCAGGTGGCAACAACCTTGACAGGTATTTACTTCCTCATCTTTTTCTATACAAAGATTCTTAATAATATAATCTCGGTTAAAGTAATAACCTAAAAAAGAGAAAAGATTCCCATTAATTGCCGAAAGATACAGAAAAATTAAACAAATAGATAAAGATTTTTTTAGAAATATCATCTTTGCTTTCTCGACTGCCAATACCTATCGAGAGACATTCGATTACCACCAAAAAAGGCAATAATGATAAGGAGGAAAAGCACAAGAACAGATATTTCCAACGACTGACCTGAATGAAGTAGCCCTTGTTTCAAATGAATCACAAAAACTGCACCAAAAAGGATTGGAAGTTGAACAATAGCACCAAGTCTTGTAAGGAAACCAATAGCGACAAGGATACCCCCAACAATGTGGCCTATCGAAACGTAGGAATAGACCCAGAAGTACTGTTCGCTTCCAGCAAGTTCAGTTAACTTTGCAGGGTCAACTGCAAGAAGAATCCCTCGGATAAACAATGCAAAGCCGAGGAAAATCCGAATGATATCGTAAGCGTAAATGCGAAAATTTTCGATTTTTTCGGTAAATGAGTTTTTCATAACACTTCCTTAATATGTATTACAGAACATTAGAACTTTTCACCTTTCGATTCACGAAGTTGGCTACCTACGGGCCTAATACGACCCCAAATGGAATAGAAGAACAAAATCATAGCAAAAACCTGTGCAATTGAACTTAAAACAATCAAATAATTCACCAAAATTGAGTTAAAAAAAATTGTTGAAACTTGAAATACAAACCTCAAAGCAGTAGAAATTGTCATCACAAGATACGAAGCAAATATTAGATTTGGATTGTAGCGAGTATCTTGCTTTAATGGTCGAGGAAAGAACCACAAAGCCACACCCATAATCATCATCATAACTGAACCGACAAGAATTAAATGTGTGTGTGCTGAAATTAGCTCCTGATTATAACCCCAGTGAAAAACATAGCGGGCTAAAGCAATATAAATTCCCGTCAATATTCCAACAATTAAGAAAATTATACTTGTTTTTATAAAATATCTTACTGTACTAAACATATCCTCGCAAACCCAATTTTATTTTGGCTTCCAAAGACATTCGCTCAGGAGTCCATTGTGGATCCCATACGATATTCACATTGACTTGGTAATTTTCAATATTCCGTTCGATTGCTCTTTTCACCCAATCGGCAATACTCGAATGCATCGGACAACCTTGTGTGGTTAAAGTCATTGTAATATTTATTGTCTGTTCGCCAATTTCAATATCATAAATCAATCCAAGGTCGACAATATTTATCCCTATTTCAGGGTCAATCACTGTTTTCAATATTTCTTCTATTCTTTCTTTTGTTACTTCTGTATTCATAACTTAACTTGTGAAAATTTTATACATATTTAACAAAAAGATTAAAGAATTGACAGCTAATACGGAAAATCCAATAAGCTTTAAAAGCGAAAGATGCAGACCTATTCCCAAAACGGATAAAAATGTCCCGAGTATCATCAAATAGTATTGAAAATTTGCCAATGATTCATTGAACATATCCTTAAGCATTGGCACATTTTCGACCCCAACTTTACTACTATATTTGTGATACCAAACTAAGAAAGGAATAATTTTATACATCTGGCCAATAATTAGAACAGAAGCAAAACCTACTAATATCAAAAATCCATACACGATAGTTAAACTTCGAATGGATTCGTAATCGACTACCAAAAAAGAATAATTGAGAAGTGTAATTACCGTTAAAATAACAAACGATGCAACAGTCCATTGCAACCCAATATCCAGTTTCCTTCTAAGTCTTTTTCTGAAAATTTGTGAAATTTGTATTAAATAAAATGAAATTCCTATCAAAATTATTAAGCCAAAAAACAAAGTATATATACCGGTTTGGGCATAGTGCATAATCCAATTCAAACCGAGCAAGCCAAAATTTGCTAAACCAAACGCCCATTTAGCCAACGTAATTTTGTAGCCATAAGAAAGAGAAAACATTGGGATTAATTTGTAGCTAACACCCATAACTACCATCCCAACCCAACCAACAAAAGCAGTAATAACGTGAAGCTTCAAATATTGCAAATGGTCAATTTTGATGTAGGGTCTATCGAGATTCAGTGTCAAAAGCAAAGCTCCAATACCAGTAACTAAAAGCCAAAAAATTGCAGAGGCAAGATGGGTACCAATTATATTCCACCTCTTTACTCTGAACATCGAAACAACAATGTTTATTGAAAACAGTAAGAAGGAAATGTTTAAGATTATTGCAGGTAAGGTGAAACTTATCGCCGAGCCAAAATTCCAAAATTTATAGACTAAAAGAACGATCCCAGTCGTAAAAATCCAGTACTGGATTTCTGCAAGTATGGAACTAAATAGTTTAACTTCCAATACAACAGGAACTAACTGAATCATTGCACCGAAAATTGTCATTGTAATGAAACCCAGAGTTGCAATATGTGTAATGGAAAGCAATTTGGGCTGGAAATGATGCCCACCAATATCATTGTAATTCAAAACAAGCATTAGATTAAATGCAACGAAAGCAAATATTGCTGTCACAAAATATTTCGCTACAACCCTAAATGGCGGGGAATATGCACTTGCAATTGAATCTATCATTTGTCACTTTTCCCACTAACTTTAAAAATTAAAACTTTGAAATAGTTTTCATCTATCTTGTTCGAAATTGCACGGTAACCTCGCTCTTCCAGCTTGGGGTATAACATCATTGGTTCCCGGTGATGGTGAACCAATAAAGCAGACTTATCATCCAATTGACTTAATGTTTCAAGTATTTTTATCATTGGCTCGGGCGGGACAAGACCTCGGACATCTATTTCCACTATATTTTCGAAATCCAAACCTTCAACCCTGTAGGTTATATCCTCTGAACCCTCGGTCTTCAGGTCCTCGCTTTTACGGAAAAAGTAAATCTTAAATATACCGTTGTCTTTTTCTGTCCAATAAGCGAATCCTTTGCTTCCCAAAACAGAATACAATGGTATCGGTTCGAAAGAATTAATAATCAAAAGTACTTCATCGTGTTTCAACTCTTTTATCTTTTTCATTATGTCGTTGAAAGGGTCTTTACCTTCATCTAAAATTGGTCTTACATCGAACTTCACAATTTTATCTTCGGGTAGCTTAATTAAAAATTCAGGTTTTTCGGTAATAGTATTTGTAACTTCAATTTTTACATTTTTTAAGTTTTCTTCACTAAAATGGGGATTTATTGCTTTGTTTAATTCAAAGAGAAGTAAATTTGGGTCAACTCCTGCAATTGCCGACGCTTGAAAAACATTGACCCTACTGGCGAGTACCTTTCGCAAAAATTTATTTTCAAGCTTTTTAAAATGAGGACTCATCTTGATAAACACTTCAAGTGTTTGAGGATATTTCTTCAATATTTCAGATATTTTCATATCACCTGTAATCATAATCCATTGTGTAATTGTTTTACTTCTAAAACTTTTGCCACTGCTTTTTCGAGTTTAACTTCCCCTTGTTCATTCAGCAAATTTTGAATCGAACCTTTGAAATATACTTTCCCATCGAGAAGAAATATTATTTCATCGGCTAACTCTTCGACCTCGCTCATTATGTGTGAAGTTAGAATAATCGTCTTTCCTTTGTTACGTTCTTCGAAAAGTATATCCTTGAATCTACTGCTTACTACTGGGTCCATTCCGTTTGTTGGTTCATCGAAAATTAGAATTTTTGGGTCGAACATAAGGGCAATTACTGCTCCAAGTTTTTGCCGAGTTCCTCCCGAAAGGGTTCTTATCGATTTCGACAATTCACCATTTAATCCAAATTCGAATAATAAATTCTCTTCGGGGCTGGCTGTACAATTCCTAAGGTCTTTAATCATATTCAAAACCTCGGAGACAGTTAAATTTTCGGGGAAATTAACGATTTGTGGCATATAACCAATCTGATTACGGTATTTGTAATCAGAATCTATCCTTAATCCATCGATTTCAACAAAACCTGAATCGGGTTTCACCAACCCAAGAAGTATTTTGATAAGTGTTGTTTTACCCGAGGCATTTGGTCCAACAATTGCAGTTATTCCTGAACTCGAAATCTCTAAATCAATCCCCTTTAAAACTTCGAGTTTGCCAAATTGCTTATTTAAATTTATTATTCTAATCATTTAACTGTCTTTATCCTTGGTTTATCATCAATTAGATCAATTGGGGTTAGAGACGGAAGAACGCTTTCTGCAAAATTCAAAAGTTCAACAAAAAGGCTCTTTAACAAAATCATTGCTGCTGGATGCCTTTCAACTAAAACCGAAAACATTTTCACAGGTCGGTAAGGTACATCTCCGAAGCCATCCCTATCGAGGTCGTAACCAGAATACGAACTCCAAAAATTCCTACTAAAGATATTGAAATTGTTCATACTATTCGTAAGGACATCGAAACTATTAGCAATGAAATTATTGTCGAAGAAAAAATTACCCATCGAATTTGCCATTAATTTCAAAGCCCAGCCATTATTGACAAATTCATTGCTAATCACTGTTATGCGGCTGCAACCTTCAAGATATAGACCATTTGTATTTCTTTCAAAATAATTCTTTTCGATAAGACAATTTGACAAATCTTTGAGTAGAACTCCAAAAGAAGCAGAACCCCAGTTATTCACAAAACGATTGCCTCTCATTGTAACATTTTTCGTATACATTACTGCAACACCGGCTCCATTGCTTTCAAAAGTGTTCGAAATATAGGTGCAACTATCGGAAAACATAAAATGCAATCCGTATCGTAAATTCTTGGCGCTATAATTATTCCTTACCAATGAATGTTTTACAAATTCAAAATAAATTCCATCCCTATGGCCAACAACATTGTTACCTTCAATTGTTATAGCTTTGCAATACCAAAGATGAATACCATTACCAGAATTTGTCTCACTTGTGTTCTCACCTTTTATTTCATTATTTCGTATTACACAAAACGAAGATTTTGCTAAGTATATACCAAAAAAATTGTTTTCTAAAATATTGTTTTCAATAATACAATTATGAGCTTCGTTAAGTTTAATCCCTGCATTCTCTTGTAAAAAACTTACCCCTGCATTTTGAATTCTTAGTCCTCGAATTACAACACCACTTGCATTCACCGTTATTACCTCATCCCTTTTATTTCCTTCAAATGTTGGAAAATTTTTCCCAATAATTGTTACTCTCTTGTTTATCTGAATATTATCTACCTTATACAAACCAGCATTAATTACGATAGTTGAACCTTCGGGAGCAGACTCTATTGTCTTTTTTAAATCTGCCCCCGGATTGACAAATACTTGACCTGTTAAAGCAATTGCTTTAAAGCTTAAGATAAAACAAAATGCCAATATGTTTCTAAATTTCATACTTATTCGAATATAATAGCTTAACCAAGAATTAGACAAAGTTAATACATATCTAATGCGAGTTTAAAAACCTCTTGATAGCTTAGTTCTGTCCCACCGTTCTGCATCTTGATTTTTTCTAATGAATCTTTCGATTCGAAAGAAAGGACATTCAGTCCCATCGGGCTACGGAAAACTTCGCTTTTCAAAAAATATGCTTTTGTTAAATCGATTAATTCCCCAGGCATCGAAAAGTCGTTTACATACTCCGAATGGACTTGTGATTCTTGCAAGTAATTCTTCTTATAATTGAACAAACATTCAATAGCGTCGAATTTGAAGACTTTCCCCTTATGTGTGATTAATTCAGCTGCAAACTTATTGTCGGTAATATTCATTTTACAAAAGTCACAGACATCCTTCCCATAATCAATTGGTTCAGGCTTCGGTGTACAAGACACCAACATAATCAAAAGCAAAAAAACAATGTTATACTTCATTTTATTTACCATTGTTTTTACTCTTTTTATCTAAAATTATAGCAATGACTGAAAGAATAATAGAAATTGAAATAAAAATAAAGGAAATTCCAGGATAAGAAATAGCAGTAATGTTCAAAAGTTGTTTCGAACCAATCAGTGGGGGTTGGTAGGTCATTCCTGGAACTTTTATCGGTGCGTTGGGGTTAAGATTATGTCCATAATCATATTCCCAAAGGTAAAAATCATATAATCCAGCAGCTCCGACAAGAAGAAATAATATTATCCAAACTATAACGGTTGTTTTATTTCCTTTGAAAGCATTAAAAAGATTAAACGCCATTAAAAAAGCAACGATGAAGGGCATAAATTTAAGTTCGGGAATCTCATCGGGGTTAATTTCCTTCATTCCAATGTAATGATTTAAGGCATTCAAATTTCGCAAATCATTTTCTTTTCTTCCTTCGAGCTTGTTAACCGATATTCTAAGCCCTAATCCTTCGGGATATTGTGGTGCTTCGAGGTCAATATTCCATAACGGAAAAAAATATACACCAATAAGTAACAAAGAGGATATGACCAGCAATATTTTCGATTTACTATTCATTTTATACCTCAATTAATTTAAAAAATAATTGAGGAAGGAGAAACCCCTCCTCCCTCAAATTCTTTCCTTTTTGATAATTTTTTCCATAAGATTCTCGCAAAACTTCAGAGAATCTATTATTCACCTAACTAACCAGTTAGGTTAGTTAGGATTTGCTTATTTTGCAGCTTGGGCATCTTCTGGTTTACCAGTATAATATTTTAAAGCGACATTTGCATTTGCAGGCGAAACACGAACATAGCCCTGCATTTCTTGATGCAAAGCCGAGCAGAAATCCGTGCAATAGAATGGATATACTCCCGGTTTTGTTGGTTTCCAGAGAATAGTTTTTGTTTGACCTGGCATTACTAAAATTTCTGCATTATTCATTCCCTTGATTGTAAATCCATGGGGTATATCCCAGTCTTGTTCAAGATTTGTTACATGGAAATAAACATTATCACCGACTTTGATACCTTCGATATTATCGGGAGCAAAATGACTTCTTATTGCTGTCATATAGACGTGAACATTATTGCCTTCTCGTACAACCTTTGCATCTTTTTCGCTTTTTGTAACATAAGGATGTTCGTTTTCTTCGATTTTATAAATTTTAACATTGTTTTTCATTAAAATTTCGGCAGGAATAGCCTGAGCATAGTGAGGTTCACCAACGGTTGGGAAATCGAGCAACATTTTCATTTTCTCGCCAGTTATATCAATCAACTGAGCAGATTGAGTAAGCTCGGGCCCAGTTGGTAAATACCTATCTTTTGTAATTTTATTCAATGCAACAACATATTTGCCCCAAGGTTTTTTCGAATCACCACCCGGAATGCAAAGGTGCCCAATGGAGTAATAAGCAGGGATTCTATCGACAACTTCCCAGGTTCCTAATTTCCATTTTACAATTTCAGAAGAAACAAAGCACGAGGTATATGCATACCCTTTACCATCGAATTCAGTATGAAGCGGACCGAGACCAGGATTTTGAACTTCACCGGCAACAACTGCATCGTACTTCAAAATTGGGATTCCGTCGATTTCACCTTCGAATTCCTTATTTTCTATTGCTTTCAGCATTTTAGAAAAAGAATGAACAGGAATAACAGTTGCAAGTTTTCCACCACCAACAATGTATTCACCTGTTGGGTCAACATCAACGCCGTGTGGCGATTTTGGAGTTGGGAGATAATAAATCATTCCTGGGCAATCCTTGGGGTCAAGTACTAACACTTCTTTCAAAACTTCGCTATAAGCTCGATGTTGCTTCTCATCGTAAACATTATGGTAATATTCAGCGCTCATCTTTTTGGCTTTCCCTTCCTTCACATACTTTTCTGCTAGTTTCCAGTTAACAGCTGCAATAAAGTCTTTGTCATTTTTCGAAGCTTCGATTTCGAGCAAAGTATTGGCTTGCTCGGTATTATAACAAGTGAAAAACGCCCAATCATGAGATGGTCCTTTACCTGCATGAGCAAGGTCGTAATTAAAGCCAGGAACAATTATCTGAAACGCCAAATTCATTTTTTCTGTCTTTGGGTCAAGTGCAATAAATGAGATTGTACCTTTGAAATTCTCTTTATAAGTAGATATTGGTATATCTGCTTGGGGAATTGGAACACTAAATCTCGTTGAAGCAACTATGTATTCAGTATTTTCTGTAACGAACGGAGATGCGTGGTTTCCCGCCGAGTTAGGTATTTCAATGATTTCTGTCGTTTCGAATGTTCTTAAATCAATTTTTGCAATGCGAGGGGTATTATTTGCATTAATAAACAAGAAGCGACCATCGGGAACACCGTCAGTCATCGATAATTCAGGATGATGTGAATCGTCCCAGGGAATAAAACCGTAAGATGTCATCAACATTGGCTTTGTGTCTTCGGTGTAACCATAACCAGTTTCAGGGTTCTGCGAAAAAACAGAAATTGTTTTGAAATGTCTTCCCGAAGGGAGCCCATAAACACCAACCTGTCCGTTGAAACCACCAGATGTGAAGAGATAAAATTCATCGTAACTACCTGGTGCAACATAAACTGCTTGCGCGACATCACCACTTACAACATCTTTGGATGACTTGCATCCAAAGTAGAGTAATACGAACGCAGCGAATGAAAGACTTAAAACAATCAAACCTTTGGTTTTGAAGATTTTCATAAAACCTCCTTTTGTTGTTAATGAAATATTCATAGAACCTCCCTCTTATGGGGAAAAAACATATATTTCTTATTTTTCAGCATTTCTTAAGAACTCCAAAACTGCACGAGCATCTTCGTACGACAAATTCTGATTTGTCATTTTTGTAAGATATTCAGCCACAAGTTGTTTGACTACGGGGTGTTTTTGTTGCATTTCCTCGGGGTTAAGCATCATATTCATAATAAATTCAGGTGTCCTTCGCTTTGTAACATCTTTCAAAGCTGGACCAACATATCGGGTTTCAATTTTGTGGCACGCTACACATTTTGTGTTGAAAACCTCCTCGCCTTTCTTGACAAGATTTTGGTCGATATCTCCCAACCTGAGCTTCTCTTTGACAGGTCCAATCCCATTTTCAAGTTCAAAATCGGATAGTTCATTTTTCGAAGAGCAGGAAATAAACACTAAAACAAGAAAAGCAAGTAGACTTCGATGCAAGTAATCAAAATGAGACTTTTTCATCTGTTTTTCTCCTTTTTTAAAAAAATCAAACACTAAAATACATATTTTTTTAAAAAAAGAAAAAAAATTCTGAAAAAATTTAAACCGAAACTCTTATTAAACTTTATTTATTAATTAGTTATTTTCTGGGTCCAAAAATTGCTGTGCCTATTCTGACAATTGTTGCACCTTCTTCGATTGCAATGAGATAATCATTTGTCATACCCATCGAAAGCTCACGTATTGGCAGATTTGGGAACTTCTGTCGAACTTGTTCGAAAAGCTTGCGAAGAAGCTTAAATTCCGAACGAATTATTTTCTCATCATCCGAAAACGAGCCAATTGTCATCAAGCCAATAATATTGATATTTTGCAGCATTGAAATTTGTTCAACGATTGGCAATAATTCTTCGGGCCTGCAACCAAATTTGGAACGCTCCCCCGAAGTATTTACTTGAATTAAAATATCAATTTGTCGATTAACCTTTTTTGCTTGTTTATCGATTTCATCTGCTAAATGGACAGAATCGACCGAATGTATCAAATGCACAAACGGAACAATATACTTTACTTTATTGGTTTGCAAATGACCAATAAAATGCCAACGAGGTTCGGGCAAACCAGTTTGCAAAAATTCTTCCCTTTTGGATTTAAGTTCTTGAACATAGTTTTCGCCAATATCGAGTAAACCAGCTTCAACTGCTTTTACAATTGAATCGACTGGCTGACTTTTCGTAACCGCAACGACACGTATCTTTCTGTAAATTCCTTTTTCCTTTTTGAATTTTTCAATCGACTCAATGATTTTTCGATAATTCTCTTCTATCATCTCAAATCCAATTGCAAATTTTTATACTAAAAACATAATTATTTCAAAATTAGAATTTAAAATTCAAATATTTTCTTTATCTTGAATTTTTTTATTAACGAAAGGGCATATGGATTTATCGCAAGTTCCATTGTATTCCATAACACCATTTGTTTTAATGTTGCTTTCGATTGCAGTGCTGCCTGTCGCTTCCCCACATTTTTGGGAAAGCAATCGCAATAAGCTTATTATAAGCTTAATCTTGGGTTTGCCAACTGCTGTTTGGCTTCTATCAATGAAATTAACACCTGCATTAATCCATGCAATCTTTTTCGATTATATACCATTCATTATACTCCTTGGTTCTCTTTTCATTATTACAGGCGGAATATTTCTCGATGGCGACATTGAGGCAAATCCTCGGAACAATCTACTCTTTCTCGCATTAGGTTCTGTCCTTGCTTCGTTTATGGGAACGACAGGAGCTTCGATGTTACTTATCAGACCTTTGCTTAAAACTAATAAGAGAAGGAAATACAAAACCCACATTATTTTGTTTTTCATCGCAACAGTTGCAAATTGCGGCGGTCTTTTGACACCGCTGGGCGACCCACCCTTGTTTATACTTTACTTACGTGGTGTGCCTTTTTTCTGGTTTTTCGAGTTAATTAAAGAATGGGCTGTTTTGAATCTTTTCATTTTAACAATATTTTACTTTGTCGACAAACATTACTATAAAAAAGAAAGGAAAGAAGATTTACTACTCGATTTGGAAGAATATCAAAAGCTTCGCCTACGAGGGAGATTCAATTTTCTACTTCTTCTTGGTGTCGTTCTTTCCGTTGCATTCATTAACCCACTTTATTTTTCATTTATTAAGCCACATCACATAAGCTCATACGTTCGTGAATTCTTCATAGCGTTAATGGCTGTAATTTCTTTGATTGTAACACCAAAACAAATCCGCCAAAGCAATAATTTCAATTGGCATCCAATTAACGAAGTGGCAGCTTTGTTCTTAGGCATTTTCATTACAATGGTTCCTGCTTTGCTTTATCTTGAGCACCACGCAAAAGAATTCGGGCTAACAACAATCCAGGCATTCTATTATGCTGCCGGTGCATTAAGTTCCTTTTTGGATAATACTCCAACTGCTGTAACATTCTATTCTTTAGCAAAAGGTTTAGTCACACAGCAACCACATCTTTTCAACGACCCCGTTATTGTTGGTGGTATCCCTGAACACCTCCTCGAAGGTATTGCAACTGCTTGTGTCTTTTTCGGTGCTATGACTTACATCGGTAATGGTCCCAATTTTATGGTAAAAGCCATTGCCGAGCAGGAAAAAATTCCAATGCCACACTTTTTTGCTTATATGTACAAATTTTCTCTAATTATACTTCTTCCAATATTCATTCTGATTCAATTGCTGTTTATTCATTAATCATAAATACTTATGGGCGAAAATTCAATCAAGCAGTTCAAAGCACACAGGTATATTTTTATCGATGTGCTTCGTGGAATAGCAGTACTTTGGATGATTGAAACGCACGTCGTCGATGTAGTTTTGAACTCTGTTTATAAAAAAGGATTTCTCTACGAACTACTCAATATTTCCAATGGTTTCGTTGCTGTTACATTTCTTTTCTGTGCGGGTGCTGGGTTTTGGATTGCTGCCACCCGAAAAGCCGAAGCTTATCGACGATTCGAACCACCCCTTTGGCAATACTTACGAAGGTTGGGTTTTATCCTTATTATCGCCTACTGGCTACATTTTCCAACTCTTTCTGTTCGTGGCTTACCTTATGTAACATACGAACGTATTGTAGTTGCTCTTCAATGCGACATTCTACAAACCATCGTTTATTCTTCGCTCATTGCTCTTATACTTTTGCTTACCATCAAAAATCTCAATACATTAAAATGGATATTTGGACTCTTGGCACTTACAGTTTTCTTTTTAGCCCCAATAATTCTTAACCTCGACCCGTTTTCGTTCCTGCCGACATTTTTTGCTACTCTTTTTGCCAAATATCCTGTTTCAAGGTTCCCACTTTTCCCTTGGTCGGGTTACTTCTTCGCTGGTGCTTTCTTTACTGCATTATTTTTCCAATACAACGATAAAGAAAAACTTTCCAAACTGTTATTTTTTGGTGGAACAATATTTTTAATTCTATTCTACATTACAAAGGATTTTGATTTCCTGAATTATGGTTATTCGAAGTGGTGGTTTGCCTCTCCTTTCCATTCGCTTTTCCGAATTTCGGGAACAGTTATGGCTTTTTCTTTTCTCTTCCTGACCGAAAAATATTATAAAGATTCAAAAATCGGTCGTGCATTGCAGCTTTGTGGACAGGAATCGCTGCTTATCTATGCCGGACACTTGTTAATAACTTATAGCAAGGTACCAAATTTTAGTCTAAAAGCTTTAGTTGGTTCTACTCTGAATCCTTTTTCGACCACAATAACAATATTTTTAATGTCATTGGTTTTTTATATTATTGCATTTTATTGGCATAAAATCAAAGCAATTAATATTTCCTTAGCACGATTGATTATTGCAACGTTTGCATTAATTATTATTATTTTCTTCTTTTTTATTCCAATTAGCTAATCAAGGTAAAGTATCACTTTGAAAAATTATAATAATATCGAAGCTTTCAAAGGTTTTTAAGAAAATTTGGAAAATTTAGGAATCCTAATTAATTTTGCATTTCATATTGTTAGGTATCCTAACAATATGAACTATAAAAAAATTATGTTTCACAATATTAATGGAGGTTTTATGGAACAACAAAAAATTAAAGGCTATGATTATGGGGCCTCAACAGTACAAATGGCTCCAATTAACTTAGAGGATTTGCACAAAATACAACAGGCGCTGCTATGGAGCGAAGAGGACGAGCGATATAGGAAGCTTGCAGGGGAGGTGCTTCTTGACCAAATAGAAGAAATCCTAGACCTTTGGTATGGTTTCGTTGGAAGTCACGAACATCTTCTTTACTACTTCACTACGAACGGAGAGCCAAATAATGAATACCTGATGGCTGTTCGTTCACGCTTCGGTAAATGGATTGAAGATTTATGCTTTCGCGAATTCGATCAAGACTGGCTTAATTACCAATTCGAGATAGGATTACGTCATCATAGCACAAAAAAGAATAAAACCGATAATGTTTCGTCCGTTCCATTTGTTAACTTCAGGTATATGATAGCATTTATTTATCCTATCGTTTTTACAATTAAGCCCTTCCTTGCAAAAAAAGGGCATAGTAACGAAGAAGTTGAAAAAATGTACAATGCATGGTTTAAAAGTGTTGTTCTCAGTGTTGCTTTGTGGTGTTATCCATATGTAAATCCAAATGAATTCTAAGCTTAAAAGATATTTTAAAAAAATTGGAATAGCCGGATTTCTCTTCTTCCTTTTGAAGGGATTTATCTGGCTATTCCTCATTTATTTTATTGGCAAGAAACTTTGATCATCAAATTGAAAGATGACTTGGATTTAAAAATAGTTTATGCTTTAGAAAGGATTTCCGAAATTATCAGAAATTTAAGGATTAATCGTGGTAAATTACTTGGATTAAGTCCAATTCAAATTCAAATTCTAAAGCAATTATATAATAATAAACTTAAAGAATTGACTCTCACAACTCTTTCCGAATACTTTCAAATCAGCAAACCATCACTAAGCGAAAGTATAAGTAATTTAGAAAAAAAAGGATACATCCAAAAAATTCAGAGCAATATAGATAAAAGAAACGACATAATTACTCTAACCAATGAAGGGAAAAAAATTTATCGTAAATTACAAAACCATTTAATGCCACTTTATAAAGCACTCAAAAATATGTATCCGGGGAACAAAGAAAAAACATTTTCGACCCTTTTAGAAATCATATTCTATCTTTACAATTCTGGTGTAATTAAAATTCAAAACATGTGTTATGCTTGTAAATTTTTCGTTTCACCGGTGAATTCGGAACTTCCTTTTTGCACTTTGTTGGAAAAGCATTTAGAACCACAAGAAATTCGTCTAGATTGCGAGGATTTTGTTTCGAGAAAGGACATAAATGATAACAAAAGTCATTTCTAATCCTAAGCCGAATTTGAATTCAAATTCTAAAATCTAAAAATAAAAGAAAGGTAATCCCAAAAATTACACTTCCAAAAAGTTTTGGTATTAACAATTAAAAAATACTACAAGAACTACCTTATTTCTGGGGAACATATGTATTATCGAGATTTTGTATAATCAAATAATAATAAGGTGCACGCTGAATTTATTCAATGTGCTCCTTTTGAATTTGTTTAAAAGAATTCAAATTTAAATAGAGACTGCAACAATCAAATTTCATTAAACAATTGCCGATGGTGGTGCAGGTTCATCGGGTGAACCAGCATTTCGATATGGAACACGAACCAAAACGAACGCCACAACCACGAAGACTAAAAGACTCAACCAAAATGTTGGATGTTCGAAAACAATGAGCGATTTTAAAAAGTCGTAATTTATCACGGCAATAAAGGCGAAAATCAGACCTGTTAGAGCTTCGCCTGCAATTAGTCCAGAAGCAAGTAGCACTCCTGTATTTTCAATTCTCGATTTCTGAGCCTCATTGAAATTCTTTGGAGCGATAACCTTATCCAAAATTCCTCGAATTAGACCACCAATAAAGATTGCAAACGATGTTTCCAAAGGAAGATACATACCAACACAAACAAGCATAGGACTTTTAACTTTTAGTAAAATGAATCCGAAAGCCATTAGCATTCCAACAATTATCAAGGGCCAAGCCATATCGCCGCCAACTATACCTTTTGCCAGAATAGCCATCAATGAAGCTTGGGGTGCAGGATATGCTTTTCCACCTAAACCTGTTCCACCGGATATAATATCGCTTTGATGCAAATAATACAAAGGAATAAACATAACAAATGCAGAAAGCAATACTCCAAAGATATCGCCCAATTGCATTTTCCAAGGTGTTCCACCAAGAATATGTCCAACTTTTAAATCTTGTAGCATTTCGCCCGCAACAGCAGCAGCAACACAGATGACAGCTGCAACACCCAAAACAGCTGCAACACCCGACTGCCCTTTTACACCAAGAATTACCATCAACAGAGCAGCAACAATCAAGGTCGAAATTGTCAATCCACTAATTGGATTATTACTTGAACCAATTAAACCAACGAGATAACCCGAAACAGCAGCAAAGAAAAATCCTGCAATAATCATTACCACGGTGGCAACCAAAGCAGCAACGAAATCACCCGAGAAGTAATAATAAATAATAAATGTAGCAACAGATGCAAGTAATATCCCAAGGAAAACCCAGGTAAAAGGAAGGTCGCGTTCGGTTCGAATTTCTTCGTGACCACCTTTCGAAGCTTTTTTAACATCGCTAATAGCACGAGAAAGTCCAGCTAAAAGGCTCTTGCGCATTCGGTAAAGAGTGTACCCCGCACTCATCAACATTCCACCAATTGCAACGGGACGGACAAATTTCTTCCAAACTTCGAAAGAAATTGCAATCCATTGTTCGTCGCTGGTTATTGGAGTACCAATGGCTTCCATTGATTTTATAATTTCAGGTCCTAAAAAGTAAAGTAACAATGGTACAAATAACCCCCAAGCAAGAAGGCCACCCGTAAAGTTCAAAGCTGCCAACGAAGGACCAATAATGAAGCCTACACCCATATATGCAGGGCTAACACCAGGGGTAGTGAATAAGGCACCACCGCCTGCTTCGACTCCAGGAGTTTTCCAAAATTGCAACTTTTGAGAAGCAAATGGAATAAATTTTTCCCAAGAACTTGCAAAAAATTGAATTTGTTTCAGAAGCTGAATTAAACCACCAAGGCCCATTGCCCAGAACAAAAATTTTGCACCACTGCCTCCTTTTTGCCCAGCCTTATGAATTTCGGCAGCAGCAACTGATTCTGGAAATGGCAATTCTTGGTCCTGTACCATCACTCTTCGTAAGATTGCAACGAAAAGAATTCCAATTATACCTCCAATAAGCATAATAAAGCTAGCTTCGAGGTAGTGAGTAATTGATGAAAAATCGCTCCAAATCCCAGCAATTAAAAATGCAGGTATAGTAAAGATTGCTCCAGCAGCAACGGATTCGCCGATTGAACCAACTGTTCGTGCAAAGTTTTCCTCCAAGATTGTCCCATTTCGAAAAAGCCGCAAAAATGCCATTCCAATCACTGCTGCGGGATATGTTGCTGCAATGGTCATTCCTGCTTTCAATCCTAAATATGCATTTGCTGCTCCCAACACAACAGCCATAATCAAGCCTAAAATCAAAGCTCGAACTGTAAATTCCTTCATTACCATTGTGTAGGGAACAAACGGGGTAAAAGATTTTTCGTTTGCCATATTACCTCAATTATTTTTAAACAAAAAGACAAATTTCGAAAAAACTTTATTCATTTTCAAATATCACAAAATAATTTTTGTATTAAAATGTAATTTATTCTGCTCCAAGTAAATCGTAATAAATTGCAATTGCACGAATTCCACCAAAAAAGTTATCCAAATCTAAATTTTCGTTCGGTGAATGAATGTTATCGGTTGGTAAACCAAAACCTAAAAGGATTGGTGGAATGCCAAGCACCGACTGAAAAGTTTCGCAAATCGGTATTGAACCACCTTCACGAATAAATGCGGGTTCTTTGCCGAAAGCCAAACGCAATGCTTGTTGAGCTTTACGAATCCAAATGCTATCTATTGGAACAAATACAGGTTTACCCCCGTGAAGTTGCCGAAGTTCTATTTTTACAGTTGGAGGGGCAATTTCTTTAACGAATGCATTCAATTTTGCAAAAATTTCGTCGGGTTGTTGGTTTGGAACAAGCCGCATAGAAATTTTGGCTGAAGCAACACTTGGAATGATGGTTTTCGCACCTTCGCCAATGTAACCACTGACAATACCATTTATTTCGAAAGATGGACGTACCCAGATTCTCTCCAAAACAGAATAGCCAAATTCACCATATAAGGCAGGGACACCAATCGAATTGGCAAATTCCACTTCCGTAAATGGCAGAGCCCGGAAGCTATGTTTTTCTTCTTCGGAAATTTCCGAAACATTTTCGTAAAAACCGGGTATTGCAACTCTACCATAATTATCTTTCATCCCTGCAAGAATATTTACAAGGACTTGGGCAGGGTTATCGACAGCACCGCCGTAGCTTCCGGAATGAAGGTCTCGGTTTGGTCCATAAACATAAATTTCGGCGAAACATATCCCTCGCAAAGAATAACAAATCGACGGAACACCTTCGGCAAACCATTCAGTATCGGAAATTACAGCAACATCACTCTTTAATAGTTCTATGTTATTTACAATAAAATCTTCTAAATGGCTGCTTCCGGCTTCTTCTTCACCTTCGAAAAGAAACTTAACATTAATCCTCAATCGATTAGAATTTTTGAGCAATTCGAAAGCTTTTAAATGAATAAATAGTTGCCCTTTGTCATCCGATGCACCCCGAGCATAAATCTTATTGCCAACAATTTTTGGTTCGAAAGGCTGCGAATTCCAAAGTTCCATAGGCTCGACTGGTTGAACATCGTAATGGCCATAAATTAAAACTGTAGGCTTTTTGGGGTCAACTACATATTCGCCGAAAACGATGGGATTGCCTGCTGTTTCGAACAAGTTAACGTTATTAACACCTAAATTTTGCAAATGATTGGAAAGCCAGCGAGCACAATTTCGAACGTCTTCTTTATGTTCGCTTTTACTACTAACGGAAGGAAATCGAAGGAAGTCGAACAACTCCGAGATAACCTTTTCTTTGTAAGCAATATCGATAGAAATATTTTGATTCATCAGCACCTCGCAATTATTAATACTACGAAAATAAATTGCAATTTAAAACATAAATTTCGCTAAAAAAAATTTAAAAAGTAATTAAAGTTTTTTGGAAAAATGACGATAATACAATTGAGGATATAAGAAAAGGATTAATCGGCAGGATGCCACTTTTTAATAATTAATTTATTATTAACAAAAACAGGGAGGTTCAAATGCCAACTGCAATCGCACAGGGATCGCGAATCCGAACAAACACGCCTGCCGAAAATGCGTATAACGCACTGCAGGCAGCAAGCAATCAGATTGCTCTGCGTCAACTTCGACTCTCGACAGGTAAAAGAATCAACAGCGCTGCGGACGACGTCGCGGGATTTATCACTTCGCGCGCTCTGCAAGCAAGGGTAGGTGCTTTAAAGAAAGCACTATTAGCTGCTGGCGAAGCAATCAACGTAACATCTATCTCTCAGGACGCTTTGGATAACATCCAAGGCTTACTCACTCAAATTAAAGATATGGCCGCACAAGCATCGACGGGTGCTTTGGGTACAAACGAAAAAGTTGCTTTGGCGAAAGCTGGCTACCGTCTAGCTCAACAGATTCAATTCGTTGTCGATGCAACTGAATTCGGTGGGAAACAGCTGCTATGGGGTAACTATTCCGGTACTTGGGCAATCGGCTTCTACGCAGATAACACAATACTTTCTATTGGGGTGGATTTAACCACAAATAACCCAGACTTCAACATCGCAAGCAACAACTTTAACCTTAACGCCACAACTGCTGCAATATCCCCCGCAGGATTCACTACCAACTTTGCTGGTGTCAGCGGGCTTAGCTTGCAAAGTTTAAACGATGTCACTGCAACCGACCTTGGTATTTTCAGCACAGCTCAAATCAGCGCCACTCTCACCAGCTTAGCTTTAGCTATCGATAATGTCAACAAAGTTGCATCGTATCTTGGTGGTATCCAAGGTCGTATTGCTGCCCACGAAGAACTGTTGAAGTCCCAGATTACAAACTACAATGCGGCAGTATCGCGAATTGAAGATGCCGATGTCGCCCAGGAGCAATTGGAACTAATTAAACAGCAATTCTTGCTCCAAACATCGTTGATTTCGCTGACACAAGCGAATCAACAACCACAGGCTTTCTTACAACTTTTTAGGTAATAGCGGCCGCTAATATGCTTTACCTTAAAGCCACATATTTCAAGAACAAGGTAGTGTCAGAGGCACTACCTTGTTCCCTTGGTATAAAAATTGATAGTCAAATATTTTTAGGGTGAATTATGCAAAAACCAAATTATAAACCAGCTGTTGCAAAAGCTTACGGAACTGCTACACCAGGGCAAATACCACAATATTTGGAGCAAGAAGTACTATCCTGGTCGAAAGAAAAAGTAATTTTGAAAATGTACGACCTATTCATCGTTAGCGCCAAAAAGGGCGACATTCGAAAAATGAACAGAGTACTAATTGAACTAATGGGTGCACTCAATTTTGAATACGAAGAAACTTCAACCCGTTTGTATAGACTATATGAATATGTACAACGTCTAGTATTTCAGAAACGTTTCGACGAAGCTATTTATATAATAAAAGAATTGAGAGATGCTTGGAATAAAGCTTTTAAAATAGAAGAAGTTTAAAGGAGGTATTATGGCAGACTTAACGTCCAGTTTAGATTCATTAAGTAATGCTCTAAGCTCATTACTTTCGACTTCAAATACTGGACAAACTCAGGTCGATATGCTTGTCGAAGCATACAAAAAGACACAATCTTCGAAAGTCGACAAGCTGAAAGAAAAGAAGTCTGCTTTAGAAAAGAAAAGTACTTTTTTCACCAATTTAAGTACAAAGATAGCCACTCTTGCAAGTCAAATCGATAAATTCCTACTTTCAAACTCTAATGAATTGTTTATTACAAGAACTGTATCCTCATCGGATTCATCTGTTGTTTCGGCTACTGCCAATCAGGATGCATTGCTCGGTATCAACTCAATTAAAGTTAACCGTCTTGCATCCAACGACATCTTGATTTCGAATAGAATGATCCGAACGAATACTTTTTCGATTTCTGGCCAAAACCTAACTTTTAAAATTAATGGGAAGGACGTAACTGTTTCAATCGATGCAGGTTCGACTAACGAACAAGCAATACAAAAAATCGTACAAGCAATAAATAGCACAAGCGATATCAATGCAACTGCTTCGATTGTAAAAGATACTTCTACAACTGTTCGATTGACAATCACTGCCAAAAATACAGGATACGATAATCGTATTATATTCGACGATAACGGAAGCGGCGTTTTAAATGCTTTGGGATTTAATAATGTCGACCCAAATGCAACAGTTCGAACTCCTACGATGAGCGGTAATGAATATGCCCATTATAAAATTGCCGATTCGACCCAACTCGATTCTGAAGCCGAAATTAATGGAATTACTGTTACAAATAGCTCGAATACATTATCGGATGTGATCCAAGGGCTAACGATTAATTTACTTAAGGCTCAAACTCCCGATGCTCAACCTGTTACTTTGACAACAGAAAGCGATGCCAATGCTGTTAAAAATTTGTTAACTCCCCTTATCGATGCATTTAATGATGTGGTTAATTTCTTAAACTCCAACAGGAATATTCTCCGTGAAGAACCACTCCTTCAAAATATGGCAACTTCGCTAAAAACTCTAATCACTCAGCCAGTAACAACCGTAGCCCAAGGAAATCCAAAGTTCCTTTACGAAATAGGTTTTAATTCTTCGTCGAACGGAACAATTTCTCTGTCCGATATCACAAAGCTAAAAGATGCTTTAGTTTCCGACCCACAAAAAGTTTCCGATTTATTCACAAGTAGCGACGGCTTTGTTGCAAAATTAAACCAAACTATTGCAACACTAAAAGGCGAAACTGGTTATGTCACCTCCAAAACCCAAAGCGTAAAATCCCAAATCAACTCGGTAAATGAACAAATTAACAAAATTCAACAAAAAATAGATTTACAAGCCGAAAACTATAAGAAAGAGTATATTCGTATGCTCGAAAATTATCTTAAAATGCAGAGCCAATATAATTATCTCTCTTCGGCAAGCATTTCGTTCTCTAATTCGATTTATTTTAGTGGTGGGCTTTAAAATAAATTTTATTAAATTATATTTTAAAACATATATGTAATACAACGGGGAGGGAAAAATGATAACACCAATTGAAGGAACCCCGATTAACGAGTTACAAACTAATTTCCCCGAATATAGAATTAATGTTGTCACTCAAAGGAATGTCGCTAACGAAAAGGAATCCAAAGGAAACTTCCAACAAAGCTTGGAAAATTTTTCCAACTTTGTCAACGATGTTCAAAAAAAAGAGACAGAAACCAATAAAAACCAAAAGCTGGTGGATTTGGACAAAATAGCACGAAGGCTAAAAGAAATTCTAAATGATGAAAATCTTATGATTGAATTCACAAAAGATGATATTACCAATAAACTTATCTTCAAGTTAATAAACGCACAAACCAAAGAAGTAATTCAACAAATTCCACCAGAAGTTGCACTAAGAATCGCTCGTTACGTTGCATCAACTTTGGAAGACCAAAATGTCGCAAACGCAAGAATTTAATCGCAACATAATTGAAAAAGTTTTCTCCCAACTCGAGAACATTAATTTTCGAATATCAACTATTTTGGACAAAGACACCTCGATTGGCGGCGAACAAGAAACACTTACTAAACTTCTTATCGAAAAAGAACAAGTTTTGAACTATTACGTCCAAATTCTCGAAAGCCCGCAAATGCGAACTTTATTCAACTCGAATCCTGACTTTTGGAGAAATCGTATAAATCAAATTCTTTCGGTCGACGAAAGCAATCTCGATAAGATGAAAACAAAATTTGATGCATTAACCGAAAAAATGAAAAATTTTAACAAACAGAAATCGTTAATGATTTATTTAAAAGGTGAGCAATAATGGATATTAAATCAATTAATTCGAGGAATCTTAACAAAGTTTCTAACATTGAATTCAAATCGCCAAACAATCTCGAAGACAAAGAAAGAATCGAAAAAGGAACAAAACAAAACACTGCTGTCGACCAACTCCAAATTTCACCCGATGCTCGGAAGTTACAAGTCATCAGACAAAGAATCGAAAACAATTTCTACGAACAACCCCAAGTCCAAAATAAAGTTGCTCAGAAAATTTACCAAAAATACTTTAAGCCCTAACAACTTTTCCCTCTTTTAAAAAATTACTCTTCTTTTTCACTTCAAAAGTAACATTTCTTGTTTTTTTTCGTTTATTATTTTTCTTAATTAACAATTTTTATGAAAGTTGTCCTACTGACGATAAATTTGGTTTTATTTTCTGTAATTAATCTTTGTGCAAACAACGAAGCCTCTACACTTGCAGAAATGTGCACAATAAACGGATTCGTTTACGATTCGACTAACAAAGAAATACTAATTGGTGCCACCGTCAAATTGGAAGGAACAACAATTGGAACCCTTACAAACAAACAAGGTTTCTTTACGTTGAGTAACATAGCTCCCGGAAATTACACCTTGTCGGTTAGTTACATTGGCTACAAAAAGCATTCACAATTGCTTTCGCTCAAAAAGGGACAAACTATTCGTTTGAACATATATCTTCAACCGACCGAAATCGAAACAAAAGAAGTAGCTGTCGTTGCCGAACGTGAAATTGAAAAAAGAGAAATTACAATAAGCAAAATCAACATTCCCGTTCCCCAAATCAAGAAAATTCGTATTGGTGGCGAAACCGATTTGTTCCGTTCTTTGCAATACTTACCAGGAATTTTGGCTTCGTCGCAGTTGTCTTCGGGTTTATTCGTTCGAGGTGGTTCGCCCGACCAGAATTTAGTTCTATTGGACAATATGACTGTATATAATCCCTCGCATTTTTTCGGGTTCATTTCTACATTTAATACCGAGGCAATCAAAGATGTGGAACTTCTCAAAGGTGGGTTCCCTGCCGAATTTGGTGGCAGAATCTCATCGGTTTTGAATGTTACACAAAAAGATGGAAATCGAAATAAAATTACCGGTGGTGCAGGAATTGGTCTAATTACTTCGAAAGCTATGCTCGAAGGACCGATTTTCAATGGCTCGTGGTTCATTAGTGGACGCAGAACCTACATCGATTTACTTAAACCTTTAATTCCAACCGGTTCGGAAACTCCACTCCCCGATTTCTGGTTTTACGACATCAATGCCAAAATTACTCAACAACTTTCGCAAAACGATAAACTTTCTCTCAGCGGATTTATGAGTAAAGACCTGCTTGCATACGAAGGCTTTGGAATAGATTTCGATGTTTTTGTGATGAACCGTGCTATTGGTTCTCGGTGGGACAAAGTAATTTCCGACAATATTTTCTCAACGATTGGAATAAGTTATAACTCATACGAAAATCAATTTGCTGGAGATGCAGCAGGTTATTTGGTCAAAATCATCAATTCAATCGAAGATATTAATGCAAAACTTAATTTCGATTGGTTCCAGTCCGACAAACTTACTTTAAAATTTGGCTACGAAGTTTCTCGCTTTTATTTCAAATATATACAAAATCTAAGTGGAACAGAAACAGATACAGCCAACAAGACAGGTGTTACCCCAGCAGGCATTTTGGATTTAAAAGTTAACGATTGGAACCATAGTGTTTTTTCGCAAATCAATTGGAACCTAACTCAAATGCTGTCTCTTCAATTTGGAGTACGAGCAAATTACTGGACTTTAAGCAATACATTTACTATCGACCCTCGTTTTGCCACAAGATGGCGAGCAAGCGACAAAATTGCAATAAAATTGGCGTGGGGAATATATCATCAAAACATCCGTCTCGCATCGCAACCCGATTTTACTCTGTTCGATACTTGGTTGCCAACCGACACAACAGTAGTTCCAATCAAATCCAATCATTATATCCTTTCGGTCGAAACTGAACCATTTGCCGATATTACTTTGAACTTCGACGTCTACTACAAAACCTTAAACAATATTAATGAAATTAACACGAACACTATTCAGACTCGAAATGTTAGCGATGTTCTCTACCAAGGAAATGGAAAATCATATGGTGCTGAAATATTTTTCCAAAAAAAATATGGCAGGTTCGTCGGTTGGTTTGGCTATGCACTTGGATTTATCTATGCCCGATTCGATAGTATTAATGCGGGACGCACTTTTCGGCCAAAATACGACCGAAGGCACGATTTCAAAATCGTCGCTCAATACAATTTAAATCAAAATTGGGAATTCTCTGCATCATTTGTTTTCCAATCGGGTCAATCCTATACAGGGGCTACTTCTGTCCTTCTAACAAGATTGCCCGAACAAAATGCAGGTCGTGGGAAAGTAATTCCTTCGGAAAGATACGGTCTTCGGCTTCCACCTTCACACCAGTTAAATCTAACAATTGTTTACAATTTCACTACTTTTAAATTGCCTTCGAAACTCGTTTTGGACATTTACAATGTTTATAGCCGTCGGGATATTTGGTTCCGCTATTACGATACACGAGGAAGTCTACCCAAGGTCGAAGATGTAAGATTATTACCAATAATACCAACCCTGTCGTATGAAGTTAAATTTTAAAAATATTGTTGCTGTTCTCTTTTCTTTTGCTGTTGCTCTATTGACCTCTTGCGAGGATAAGCCACCAAGCGAATACATCCCTCAATACTACGTCGAAGCCTACCTGATTGTCGATGAGCCAATCGATGGAATTAAACTTCTTCTTACCCAACCCGTGCAAGACTCATTTAAATTGGAAAAAGCCCTTGTAAAAGACGCAACAGTGCGAATAATTGGCGATAGCCAAGAATTTACACTAGTCTTCCGCGATACGGGGAACATAGACAATCGTGCTTACTATTTTCCTGATACATCATACAAAATTAAGCCAAACACACAATATAAATTAGAAATTACTACCCGAGATGGCGTTTTTATCACAGGCGAAACAACAACACCGATGCGATTCGATTGGGTTGAACCTCCACCCGAGTTCATCTATTACCCCAAAGATACAATTAACTTCAAAGACAGTGAACCTTCGGTCATTCGTTGGACAAGTGTGCCAAATGTTCTTTACTACATTATTATGGTTAAATGCCTCGATACACTCGAATATGGAAAATACTTGCCTGCATCGAACGATGAAAAAAACAGAAGAATCTACAATCCTTTCGGAGAGCGTGACCGCGACTACAACGACCTCACAAATTGGGATGCCGTACCGAACACTATGTATCCTTTGTATTGGCTGATTTTCAAATGGTTTGGCAAACAACAAGTTACAGTTTATGTAACGGATTTCAATATGTTGCGTTGGATTTTGCAATTTTTTCGGGGCAGTCAAATTAATCCGCTACTGACGAGTGTCACAAATGCAATAGGTGTATTCGGTTCGGCAAGTAAAATTAGCGCCGAAACATTTGTAATTAAGAATCAGCCTTAATGACTACTGTTCTCGAACCAGAGGTATGTTCTTCCTGATTCTTTCCAGCATTTCTGTTTCCAAAATCCCATTGGATTCCCAAAAATGCACCTGATGAGTCACAAATTCTTCGAATCCACTTAATCGACCTTTGAACGAAAGAAAAGTCTTCCCATCTTCCTGTTCTCTGATTCGAAAAGTATATTGAATTCGTCCATTAATCCAGATTCCGCCTCGAATTAAGGGCATTTCAACACTGAACTTTTTCAACACTTTAAATGTTGTGTCCTTGCCCATCGAAAAAACACAAAAATCGGATTTAATTGTCCCCGAAAACAAGCCATTTTCGTCCTGCTGATAACGTTCATTTTGAATCATACAACTGATTTCTTCAATAGATTTCTTCACTGCTCGCCAGACAACATCGAAAGGTTCGGCGAAAGTTTCTTCGTATCGTTCCTTGTAAAACTTCAATCGCTCAGTTTTGTCTTCGGGCTGAACCTCTTCTTGAAATTTCAGTTCTTCCTCTTCTTCCTGACAGTAAATTCTGAAATTTGCAACCAACAAAAAGGAGAAGATTAGCCAAACCAAAAAACCAAACTTTTTCATAGTTATCCCTCATAAATCCACCTTTCAAAATTAACAAATAATTGCTTTCATTATAAACTTATTCAGAAATTTCGAAAAAATGTTGTTGAAGGTGGAAATATAATTTTGGAGGAAATTCATATCGTTTTTCAAAATAAATCGGAAGCTGACCCCGAGCCAGCTTCCGAAAATAAACTGTTTTTAGTAAAGGCAATTATTTTCTATTTTGCAATGATTATCTTTTTGTATTCAACGAAATTATCGTATTCTAATACCAAGAAGTATATTCCATTATCCAAATATTTAGCATCAAAAACAAGCTCAGTATATGCACCCGATATAAAATCATCGATAAGGGAGGCGACTTCCCGGTTGAAAACGTCGAAAAGTTTCACTTGTATTTTATCAGGCTTACCACTATGTTCTGGTAAAGAAAACCTTACTTTGGCTTTGGAATTTATAGGTATAGGATAGATTTCTAAAATCTCTTTTCGGCTAGAATCGAAAGCACCAACGGAAGAGGGTTCAAAGCCAATACCCACAAGTTGAATTGTTATGGTATCAGAGTTTTTCTTGCCAGAAAAGGCTATATATAAGTTGGAACTATATTCTTTTGGTTCCATTGGAGTGAAACGAACTACAATATTTAATGAGGAATTTGAGCTTAATACGAATGGGATATTTGGTGTAGAGCCTAGCTCGAAGCCTTCGCCTTCGACCAATAACCCTGTAATTTGCAAATCCAATGGTAAATTATTTCGAATTTCGATTTCTTTTATGCTAACACTGTTCAAATTAATTGAGCCGAAATTCAAATTTGTTGCAGAAACTTCTAGTGTAGGCATAACACCAAACCCTTTCAATTGAAGCACTGGGGTATTACTTACATTAGCAGTGAAATTAATCGAGGCCAAATGAAGCCCCTCCTTTTTTGGTAAAAATTTAACTACTAATGTATGTTCTTGATTGGGAGAAAGCTTAAATGGAGCATTTCCCGAAACTATTTCGAAGCTTTCAAAATGTTCACCTTCAATTTTCATTTCCGAGACAACTAAGGTATCGTCGCCTGAATTGAAAATTATGCCCTCTAAATCAATTTTTTTGTCATCCATTACTTCAACATATTCAAAGTCAACTAAATCTTGTTTCAAAGAAAGCATCGGTTCCCCGACTTTTGTTACAGTAAGTTGAACAATTTGGCTTAAAACCTCACCACAAACATTGGTAACTTTGCAATCATAATAACCTGCATCGGTAAGCTTTGCCGATTGAATAGTGAATACAGAATCATTTGCATCTGGAATATCATCGCCGTTTTTCCTCCACTGGAATATCAAAGGTTGGCTTCCCGTTGCACTCAAAGAGAAAGTCACCACTTCTCCAACTTTTACATTCGCTGGTTTAGGTTGAAGTGTAATCCGAGGCGGTATGTTTACGGTAACATTAACAGATTCGCTGGTTACAGTTCCACATTCATTACGAACTTCACAAGAATAAGCACCAGCACCCGATGGGGTTGCAGAAAATTGGTATGTTGGTTGTGTTGCACCCTGAATATTATTTCCATCCTTTTTCCATTGATAGCTTAAACCTGAACCTTGTGCTGTTAAGCTAAGAGTTACAAGTTCTCCTTCGCAAACAGTTACCGAAGATGGTTGCTTTGTTATTTTGGGTAGCTCTTTAACTAATACAGTTGCTAACTCGCTCGTAACAGAACCACAATTATTACTTACTACACACGAATAAGCTCCGCCCGACGAAGTCGTTGCATTGAAGGTGTATGTAGCTTGTGTTGCGCCCGGAACATTGCTCCCATCTTTTCTCCACTGATAACTTAGACCAGTTCCTTGTGCCGAAACTCTAAGAGTTACAGTTTGACCTTCGCAAACAGTTACCGAAGATGGTTGCTGAGTAATTTGAGGTGGAGTTGCAATAGAAAAATTTGCATTACTTTCATCAGTAAATGTTGTATCGCTTACGTCAACAATCTTTACCTTATATTGTGAACCCTGAACCAAAGTATTGGGGATATTCCAAGTCCAACTACCCAAAGAAGCAGCAACATTATCAGCAAGAGTTGACCAATTCTGGCCTCCATCACTCGAAATGAGTATCCTTATGTTTTGAACACCCGAGCTATTCCACCTAATCGTTTGCGAAGAGCCTAAACACCAAACTTCACCTCCATTAGGAGCAACAACGACAAGGTCAGCAACGGTCATTGTTACAGGTGTTAAATAATTCCAAGCATCGCCACTGGTACTACCATTGCCATTTACTGCATTACCAACAGCTCGTAAAATGTAATCACCTCCTGTGTTTGGTGCTGTCCATCGGAAACTGAAACTTGCTTGCCCATTGCTCATATTTTTTGGCGAAGAATGTGTAAGCTCATTGCTTGAAGCTTGCAAGCCCGAACCTGTCTCCGGAGCCAATGTTCCAGCGTTCTGCCCATTTTGGTTCTGAACTGCTATGTTTATACCAGCTGCCTGCAATATATTATTTGCAACTGTTACAGTAATGTTTAATGTCTGACCGGGACGGGTTCGAAACACACCCGAGGATGACTCTGCCGAGAGTGAAGTTGTACTACTTGGCGAATTTCCATGACAGGTACAACCAACCTGAGTTCTGCCCGTAATCCCATTTCTATAACCATAAAGAGGCAACGCTAATATAATGAGTATAAGAACGAAGAGAAGAAGGATTCTATGATTCATAGCAACACCTATTTTTTATTTAACAAAAAGACTGTATTGAATTCAAATTTTAACCATTCTTCAGTTGGAATAAACAGCAGTTTTGGTCGTTCGATGTTGTGTTGGTCTAAACTAATTGCAAAATTACCTGTTATCTCAATTTTATCGTTTAAAACTTTCTTTTTGGCGTTGATGGTAATATTCCGTGTTACATTATGAAAAGTCAAATCACCGTAAATAATTAAATCGTCTCCATTATTAACAATTTTCGTACTCCTGAATTTAGCAAATGGATATTTGTCTGCTTCAATTAGCTCCATTGCATGGGAGTCCCGATTCGAGTTCCCGCTATTGAAAGATTTTACTCTAACCTGTGCTATAGCCTTTGTTACCTCGTTGGTTTGAAAATTATATTCAATTTTGATTTGAAGTTCGTTGCTCTTCCCAACAGTAGTATGTGCCGGATGCCCCAAACGAAAAGTTATACTTGTTGATTTAAAATCATTAGTTAGTTGTACATTATTTTGTGCGAAAAGTCTTGTTGCTACGAAAAACACAATGCAAAAAAATATAATTTTTCTCATTCCGTATCCTCGAAATTATTCAAACAAAAGAATTGTCAGCATAGCAATTGTGTAAATTCCAGTTGTAACATATGCAAATGTTTGATGTGTTCGTGCCGATTTATAATAATCGGAGCTTTCCCTCGTTAATTTCCCAAGAATTGGAGTAGCAACCATACCAGCAAAGTGTAACCAAGCAAGTGTCTTGTGAACTGATATCGTGGAAAACTCATCACGGCGAATAATTGGCGGTGGTGCGATTATTGAACTAATTCCAGTTAATGCATAACTTCCAATAGTAAAACGAACTAATACTCGGTGCAATTCTGGAGAATCCATCTTGCCATCGAGCCACAATTGACCTGCAATTGCAGAAGAGACCATTAAACCCCAAGTTATTAGCCCAAGTGTTTGGTGGAAAGTAATTAGATTCCTTCGAAATTTTAACTCTTTTTGTCTAGTTTCAAAAGTTAAAGGAGAAGCCAGCCCAATTTTACGCAAAAAACCATCATTCGACCATAGGAAACGCTCCATAAAACTCATTTTTTCGGGTAAGAGATTGTCCCCAGTTGTTTGTATTTCATTAAAATCAAATTGCAAATCGTTTTCGCTTGTATCTTGGGTTAAATGTAAATTAAAGTTGCTTGCAAAGTAAAGATTTCTTGTGTAACATTTATCTACACAAAACAAAATTGCTATTCCAACAAAAAATAACAAAGTTACTTTTAACATAACCCACCCTATGAATAAACTCTTAATAAATCGCCATTTAATTCAACATTATATCTTTTTAAAGATTTTTTTGCTGGTCCTTTCTGAACAGAGCCGTCCTTTTTGAACAATGAACCGTGATTTGGGCAATAGAAAATATCATCAACAACATCGTATTCAATTATTGTGCCTTCGTGTGTACATTTTGCCGATAAAGCTACATATTCCCCAGTACTAGTATGAGCTATAATAATATTATCCTTAATAACAAAATTGCCTTTTACCTTTAGGTTCGAAAAAGCGGGGTCATTTAAATCGATTGTAAAATCCACATCCTGGGGTGCTGTCGGCGAGTCGGTGCTACATGAATTTAATACTTTAAGAGAAATAAAAGTTGTTGCACTCAATCCAATGATTTTCAGAAATTCATTTCTTGTCATATACCCTCCTTAGCTAATTAAAAATTTAAATTTAAGCAAAACTAAATAACAAAATCAATAGTAAAAAGTTACATTTTTAATTTATTAATTTTTTAGATGAAAATAAACTATCTTATTTTGTTTTCAACCAAAATTCAAAAATTGCCTTCAAATGCCTTTTCAGCTCATCCTTCCAAAATGGGATTTCTACACCAAGTTCTCGGCGTATCTTGCTGTTGTCCAATGCAGAAAACTTTGGGCGGGTTACTTTTGATTGAAAATCATCTAATCTTGCGGGCTGAATTTCTATCCCCAAATCCAATTCCTCTACGATAGCCCGAGCCCAATCAAATCGGGAAGCATAGCCCGAACAAGTAAGATGGAACAAACCCCGAAGTTGCTTTTTTAAAGCCCGCATTACAAGTTCGGCGACCAAATAAGTCGATGTAGGAATCGAAATTTCATCGTTAACTACCTTTATGCTTTTCTTACCTTCACTCCAAGATAAGAACTTATAAATAAAGTTACTTTTGCCAAGTCCATAGAGCCAACTCAATCGAAAAATTAAAAAATCGTTACAATTTTCACGTATTTTTATCTCTCCAAGCAGTTTGGACTTACCATAATGGTTTAAAGGAATGGGTGTATCCATTTCGGTGTAAGGTTCATTCTTGTTGCCATCGAAAACATAATCAGTGCTGAAATGCAAAAGGGTTGTTCTTCGTTGGTTACAAACTCTTGCTAAGTTTTCCACTGCATAAACATTGACTTCCGAACAAGGTTCAGGGCTGATTTCACATTGTTCTACATCCGTAAAAGCTGCTGAATTTATGCATACGAGAGGTTTATTCAAAGCAAAGATTCTTTGAACCTGCTCATAATCGGTAATATCTAAATCGGGAAGGTCGAGTGCAATAAATTTTTCCTTTTGCCTTTTTAAAAGCTCGCAAAAAGCACGCCCAAGCTGTCCATTGGCTCCCAAAAGCAAAATCATTTATCTATTTCGATAATTTGTATCAATCCACTTGCGATATTCTCCCGAAGTAACTTTCTGAATCCATTCAGGGTTCGATAAATACCAATCGACTGTCCTTTGCAAGCCTTCGGCGAAATCCACCGACTGCTTCCAACCTAATTCATCTTTAATCTTCGAACAATCAATCGCATATCGTCTGTCGTGTCCGGGTCGGTCTTTGACAAACTTTATCGTCTTTAAATATTTTTCGGGGTCGGTATTCGTTTTCGAAGCAACGATAGTACACAAGTAACGAACCAAGTCAATATTGAACCACTCGTTTTCGCCGCCTATGTTGAATGTTTCTCCTTCAACTTCTGCACGCAACACCAGCCAAATTGCGCGACAATGGTCTTCGACATACAACCAATCGCGAACATAAAGCCCATCGCCATAGACTGGCAACTCCTTCCCTTCGAGCATATTAATTATCATCAAAGGAATAAGTTTTTCGGGAAACTGAAAGGGCCCATAGTTATTCGAACAAATCGAAATAGTAACGGGAAGTTTGTAGGTATTGAAATATGCACGAACAAGGTGGTCAGCCGCTGCTTTGGATGCAGAGTATGGACTTCGAGGGTCGTATGGGGTAGTTTCGGTAAAGTATCCTGTCGAACCAAGTGCACCGTAGACCTCGTCGGTGCTTATTTGATGGAATCGTTTTAATTGACCTTTTTCGTGAAACATCCGAGCAACTTCTAAAAGAACAAAAGTACCATAAACATTAGTTTGAATAAAATCCTGCGGCAAAAGAATCGAGCGGTCGACGTGGGTTTCGGCTGCAAAATTGACTATACAATCTATTTCGTAACGCTCAAAAATTTTTCGAACTAAATCGAAATCGCAAATATCTCCCTGAACAAATATGTATCGCTCGGGGAAACGGAGGGCAATATCATCTAAATTTTCGGGATTCGCCGAATAAGTAAGTTTATCCAGATTGACGACCCTACCAACAAAATCAGTTTGTTCGAAAAGAAATCGGATGAAATTTGTTCCAATAAATCCACAGCCGCCGGTAACAAGAATATTTTGATACATTTTTTTTAAAACAAATCGTTATCGAAATCTTTTAAAAAAGGTGCATTAAGGTCTTTTTCGGAAATAATGTAATCATCGGTAATTTTTAGCCATTGGATACCAATCGTTGGGTCATTCCAACGAATACTGCGGTCGAGTTCCTTCGAGTAGAATTCATCGACAAAATACATTACAGAAGTGCTATCGGAAAGTGAAAGAACGCCGTGAGCAAAGCCCTTTGGTATACAAATGAGCTGATTGTATTGCAAAATGTAATCGGCAGAAAATTGTTGAAGTACTTCAATTTCGCGGCTTTCGAGCCCATTGCCGAAAATTATAAAGGTAATGTATTTACCAAATGTCGGCGAAGAAGTTCGCAAATCTACAACTACATCGAACAAAGCGCCATTGGGGCATGCGACGATTTTACTTTGAGCCTTCGGCGGAAGTTGGAAATGCAAGCCACGAAGAGTCCCTTTTTTGAAATTAAATGCATAATTTACTTGCTTGATTGTAAAGGGGAAGTTCAATTCGATATATCTTTGAACATTGTAAAATTCGATGAAATTCCCACGATTGTCTTCGTAAGAGATAAGAGAAAGTATTTTTACGTCAGGTATTTTACATTCAACTATTTCCATAATAAAAGCAAAATTACAAAATTATGGTGGAAAAAATATAATTCAACCTTTAACCACAAAATACTCAAACTTCCTAATTCAACTCTCTTAGTAGGGGAAAAAATTTTTTGCTCCTACATTGTTTGATGGCAATGACAAAATAAATTTTTCCTA
>FWWL01000322.1_pt1 | contig 137588 bp, 133 predicted proteins | sample 2228331 | NCBI WGS metagenome assembly FWWL01 (sample SAMEA103939775, study PRJEB20133) | metagenome | reverse complement strand
TCCATTTTCTTACGCTCAATGTTCAGTTTTCAAAGAACAATTTGTGTTTCGTTTTTCGTCATCCGCGCTAACGGCGACTCAAATAATATATCACGTTGAGAGAGTGGATGCAAGTGTTTTTTTGAATTGTTTTATTAAACTTATATCTACCAACATATTAAGCTCTTAATCCATTTCTAAAACAGGCTATTAAATTAAAACCGCTCCTTTAGAATAGACCCCAACAAAATATTAGTATAAAGACGCGGAAACATGGCTGTTTAATTGTCCAAAAAAAACGTAAGATAGGCGATATGCCTATCTTACGGTCTTCTATACGAAGTGAATCATCTTATTTCGTAGCGAATACTTCGCAAATGAACAATTGACGATTCTGCCCTAGGTTCACAATTTGACCGTTAACGGATACCATTGGCCTGGTCGGATTGTTCCGATCGGAAAATACGATTTCACCAATACTCCCATTGTTCAATTTAACGAATACGCCATTATGAAATTGAGTCGTTCTCTCAATGAAGGTCTGAACATATAACGGCTCTAGTTTGCCGAATGAACCGGAATGCAATTCCTCGAGCACAAGATATGGAGATTCTGCCTTCCGGTAATGGCGATTGGAAGTCATGGCATGGTACATATCCGCTATCGCAACAATTTTGGCATAAGGATGGATTTTGTCCCCTTTAACCTTCATGGGATAACCGCTGCCATCAATACGCTCATGGTGCTGAAGCGCGGCAAGCCATACGCCTTGATTCATTGAAGTGCTTCCTTCGAGCAATCTGAACCCATATACGGTATGCTGTCTCATCTCTTGCACTTCTTCCGCCGTAAGACGGGAAGCCTTATTAAGAATTGCCTCATCCACCCTTACATTTCCGATATCGTGAAGCAATCCTGCCATCGCAATCGGGAGCCAGTCTTTCTCGGGGAACTTGTTCCATCTGGCCAATTGGTAAGAGGTCATGGCACTAAGTACGCTGTTACGAACCAACGTATCTACGGGACCAACCGATAGTGGGGCATAATAAGTAAGCACATTATACTCATCAATATGCTCTAGAAGCGCGTTCAGCCCGTTGCGCAAATCAAACACCGGAAGCTTTAATCCGGAACTAACTATAGACATAATACGTTTGAGAAGCTTCTCCATATTGAGAAATTCTTGTTGTATTGAAGAGAGCTTCATTTCTGTCGCGGCTGCTGTTTCATCTGCCGCGGCATCGGAATTTGCTTCCATACCGTTACGTTTGATATCCACGTTGGGTATCAAGAACGCTTGCAAGATTTCCTTATCACGATCCGAAAGCGTCCGACCTTGCTCCAGCAGCATGCTTCCGAGCGCGGTCTGAACATCACTGCATAGTCGATCGCCAGCTTGTACTTGCATTGTCGGAATAATCGGCATGCTGCTATTCTCCTTTGGAGTGGTCTCGAGGAAGACGACTTAACGTTAAACGTCTTCCTGTTCGCCTTCAACCTCGTCAGACTCCGAGTCTGTATCTTCGCTGCGCGGCGCGCGAGCAACCGTAGCCACAGAATCTTCGTCGCGGATATTGATCAACTTAACGCCCTGCGTAATCCGCCCCATCGTATTAATACCGGACATGCTGGTACGGATTAACGTTCCAGAAGAAGTCATGATCATCAAGTCTTCGTCGTCGTGAACAACCTTCAATCCCACGATAACACCGTTCTTTTCCGTTACGTTCAAGGTTTTGATTCCTTTACCGCCGCGGGTTTGAATCCTATACTCCGTCATCGGAGTCCGTTTGCCATAACCTTTAGCGGTTACGATCAGCACTTCTTGATCCGGTGCAACAATATCCATATCGATAACTTTGTCATTTGCATCTAATTGGATTCCTTTAACACCGGTTGCCGAACGGCCCATTGCTCTGACATCCTGTTCGGAGAAGCGGATAGACATCCCTTGGCTTGTTCCCATGACGATCTCGCGTTCGCCGTCAGTCAACTTCACGCCAATCAAGTCATCGTCTTCACGCAAGGAGATGGCGATTAAGCCGACTCTTCGAATATTCGCGTAGTCATCAAGCGGTGTCTTCTTGACAATCCCGTTGCGGGTTGCGAAGAAAAGGAACTGATTAGGCTCGAACGACTCGACCGGAATAACCGCGTTAATCGTCTCACCCTGTTCGATCTGAATAAGGTTAATGATCGGCGTGCCTCGAGCGGTTCGGCTTAGATCCGGAATTTCATAGGCCTTTAACCGGAATACACGGCCTTTGTTCGTGAAGAATAAGAGGTAATGATGAGTATTGGAGACGAAGAGATTTTCGATGAAATCTTCGTCTTTCGTCCCCATCCCCATAACACCTCTTCCGCCTCTCTTCTGGCTGCGGTAGGTGGAAACAGGAAGGCGCTTAATGTAGCCGGTATGCGTCATCGTGACGACGACATCGTCGCGAGGGATAAGATCTTCATCCAATATCTCATCATCGCTAATTGTAATTTCCGTACGGCGATCGTCGCCGTATTTGAGTTTGATTTCTTCGAGCTCTTCGTGAATAATCTCGTTCACGAGTTGTTCGTCGGCAAGAATGGCCTTATATTCGGCAATTTTCTGCTGCAGTTCTTTATACTCTTGTTCGATCTTCTCGCGCTCCAAGCCAGTAAGGCGCTGCAGACGCATTTCCAATATCGCTTGCGCTTGATCATTCGAAAGACCGAATCGTGTAATTAAGCCTTCGCGGGCTTCATCCGTCGTCTGAGATGAACGGATTAAAGCGATGACCTCATCGAGGTGGTCCAGCGCGATTCTCAAACCTTCGAGAATATGCGCGCGCGCTTCCGCTTTCTTCAATTCGTATTCCGTACGCCGACGAATGACCTCAACCTGATGTTTAATGTAATGGTAAAGTACATCCTTCAGGTTAAGTACTTTCGGTTCGTTGTTAACAAGCGCGAGCATATTAATTCCAAAGCTTGTCTGCATTTGGGTTTGCTTATACAGATTGTTCAATACAACCGTCGGAGTTACGTCACGTCGCAATTCGATTACGATTCGCATACCGTTACGGTCTGATTCATCGCGCAAATCGGTAATTCCGTCGATTTTCTTCTCTCGTACGAGCTCGGCAATTTTCTCGACGAGTCTCGCTTTATTGACTTGGTAAGGGATCTCGTGAACGAGAATACGGGCTTTACCGTTGTTTTCTTCAATCGTTGCCCGTGCCCGCATCGTAACGGATCCACGGCCTGTTGCATAAGCTTGACGAATGCCGACCCGGCCAAGGATCAGTCCAGACGTTGGAAAGTCTGGTCCCTTTACATATTCCATTAGATCGTACGGAGTTAACTCCGGATCGCGCAGTAACGCTTGAGTGCCTTCAATGACCTCCCGCAAATTGTGGGGAGGAATGTTCGTAGCCATACCAACCGCGATACCGGTATTCCCGTTAACGAGCAAGTTCGGATATCTGGCGGGCAATACGACGGGCTCAACCTCTTCTCCATCATAATTGGGTCTGTAGTCGATGGTTTCCTTGTTGATGTCCCTAAGCATCTCCATGGCGATCTTAGAAAGACGGGCTTCCGTGTAACGCATAGCTGCGGCAAAATCGCCGTCGACGGAACCGAAGTTTCCATGACCGTCGACCAGCATGTAGCGCAACGAGAAATCCTGAGCCATCCGAACCATTGCTTCATAGATGGAGGAATCTCCGTGCGGATGATATTTACCAATGACTTCGCCGACGATTCTCGCCGACTTTTTGTAAGGCTTGTCCGGGGACATGCCGAGTTCAGACATCGCATATAGAATACGCCTATGAACGGGTTTCAAACCATCTCGTACATCCGGCAAAGCCCGGCTGACGATAATGCTCATTGCGTAATCCATGAACGATTCCCGCATCTCGACCCCGATATCGCGGTCTCGGACATGGGAGCGTAGTTCTTCCGACATGAAGATCCTCCTTAACCAATATACAAGCGGATAAGAACGCTTTTTGCGAATACACACCGCAAGGCGATTTCCGTCATAGATTAGAAAATATACAATAATTCCATTATATCATATTGCTGAAGGGAAAGGTTGGATGAACCCGTATGTCGATTCAACGCATCAGCAGTAAATTGGCAAAAACCAACGTGCTTCTTACCGATCCAACTCTTAAAGAATACGTCCCTTCCACTCGCGATTTTCAACGGTCAACTGTTGAAGAAATGCTTGGAGAATACGGAATGATTTATGTTAAACCGGTTAGCGGCACTTTTGGAAAAGGAGTCATCCGCGTAGAGAAGAAAGCCGGAGCGACCCAACCATACATTTTCCAATCGGGTGAATCTAAATACTCCTTTGTTACCTTCGACGAGATGTATCGCAAGCTCTTAACCGTGAAAAAACGTAAAGACTATTTAGCGCAGCAAGGCATTCATTTATTAAAATACTCCGGAAGAAGGTTCGATCTTAGGATTATGGTCCAGAAAAACCCGCAATCTCAATGGGAAACAACCGGTATGATCGGGCGCGTCGCCCATCCTCGCAAAATCGTAACTAATTATCACGCAGGGGGTACTCCCATGCCTGTGACGGCTTTGCTGAAAAGTTCCCTATCAACCGTGCAATGGAATCACTATGAAGCCCACCTCCGCAGGCTCGGTATCGACATCGCCATAGCGATGGAAAAACGCTTCCCTCGCATCAAGGAAATCGGAGTGGATGTCGCTATCGACCGCAGCCTGAAACCATGGATCCTCGAAGTTAACACTATGCCTGACCCGTTCCTGTTCAAGAAGCTGCCTAATCGCTCCATTTTCCGAAGGATCTATTCCTATGCTGTTGCATATGGCCGATACAGAGTCCGTAAACGAAAAGTGTAATCCGCAGGGGGTATCTCTATTTAGAAGAGATACCCCCTGCTCTCATTCGCTACCGCCAACCTGAGATCGCAGGGCGACTCGTCGTTAGGAGCATTTATACGTCCAAATTCTTTACGTACTTCGCATACTGCTGAATGAAATCCCTGCGCGGCTCTACGTTGTCCCCCATCAAGGTATCGAACATGAGATCTGCTTTGATGGCGTCTTCGATCCTCACCTGCAGCATGGTACGGCTATCCGGATCCATCGTCGTTTCCCAAAGTTGGGTCGCATTCATTTCTCCCAAGCCTTTGTAACGTTGGATATTCAGTTTGGCGCCTTCTCCGAACTCGGCGACAATCTCATCCCGTTGCTTCTCGTTCATCGCGTAACGAACCGTTTTGTTACGTTCGATCTTAAACAGCGGCGGCTGTGCAATATAGATATATCCTTCTTCGATCAGCTTACGCATGTAGCGATAGAAGAAAGTAAGAATCAAAGTCCGGATATGAGCTCCGTCGACGTCAGCATCGGTCATGATGACGATTTTGTGGTATCTAGCCTTGGCAATATCGAAATCATCGCTGATTCCGGTACCTAGCGCCGTAATGATCGCCCGGATTTCCAAGTTAGACAGAATCTTGTCTAAGCGCGCCTTCTCTACGTTTAGAATCTTACCGCGGAGCGGCAGTATGGCTTGGAAGTGGCGATCTCGACCCTGCTTGGCAGATCCGCCCGCTGAGTCACCCTCTACGATGTAAATCTCGCTGATCGAAGCATCCTTGGACGAGCAGTCAGCCAGCTTACCCGGAAGGGAGCTGACTTCCAGCGCGCTCTTCCGACGGGTTAGTTCACGCGCCTTGCGGGCGGCTTCCCTAGCTCTTGCGGCTTGAAGCGATTTCTCCATGACCTTCCGAGCCACGGCCGGGTTTTCGTCCAGGAATTGAAGCAGCTTCTCGCTGAACAACGATTCCACGATTCCGCGTACTTCGCTGTTCCCGAGCTTTGTCTTGGTCTGGCCTTCGAACTGCGGTTCGGGGATCTTCACGGAAATGATCGCCGTCAACCCTTCCCTAACGTCATCACCGCTCAAATTGGACTCGTTTTCTTTAACGAAGCCCATTTTGCGTGCGTAATCGTTAATGATACGGGTAAGGGCGCTCTTAAAACCAGATTCGTGCGTTCCACCCTCATGGGTATTGATATTGTTCGCGAAAGAATAAAGATTCTCCGAGTAGCTATCGTTATATTGCATCGCGATTTCACAATGAATGTGATCCCGCGCACCTTCGACGTATATCGGCTGTTCATGCAAAGGCTCGCGCGTGCGGTTCAAATATTGCACGAACTCTACGATTCCGCCGTCGTATTTGAACGTATCGCTCATTCCCGTGCGCTCATCTGAGATATTGATTTCAATCCCTTTATTGAGGAATGCAAGCTCGCGAATACGTCCTACTAGGGTATCGTAATCATAGACAGTTGTTTCAGTGAAAATTTCCGGATCCGGCTTGAACCGTGTTTGGGTACCCGTCTCTTCGGTTTCCCCGATAATCTTCAAGTCATATTGCGGTATGCCACGGCTATATTCTTGCTGATGGATAAGCCCGTCGCGCTTAACCGTTACGATAACTTGTTCCGACAAGGCGTTAACGACGGATATCCCGACGCCGTGCAAACCGCCTGAAACTTTGTAGCCTTCTCCGCCGAATTTTCCGCCTGCGTGCAGGACGGTCATAACGACCTCGAGAGTCGATTTTTTCAACTTAACGTTCTCGCCTACCGGAATTCCCCGGCCGTTATCAATAACGGTAATGCTATTGTCCTCTTGAATGATAACGTCGATCTTTGTACAATAGCCGGCCAACGCTTCGTCAATGCTATTATCGACGACTTCCCATACAAGATGGTGCAAGCCTTTACCGCTGGTCGATCCGATGTACATCCCTGGACGTTTGCGAACCGCTTCCAATCCTTCCAGGACTTGAATCTGACTTTCGTCGTATATATTCTGTTGTGAATTAACGGACAAACCTTCCACCGCCTTCTTTACGTAGCCGATCTTTCTTACCCGTCCAAATAATGCGCCCTTTTCTTAAGCGTGGACGTGGATATGGGAGAGTAATAAACTTTATGTTCCGTTACGACAATCGACTTGGGATCTTCTTCCCCGATCGTTTCCACTTCTTTGTTCTTCTGCGCATGCACGACGAATTGCCGTGACAGCTTGGAAGATTGCTCGATGGAAATATCAAAGATAGCCACGAGCTGCGACGTTCGAATGATTTTTTCCCCGCCCAGATGAATATACACGGAGTTCCTCCTGACATTAACGCAGCACTTGGCCGTTTCTCACATGAAAAATAGAAGCATCCTTTAATCGGCTCATGTTGACGCTTTCCAATCCGGTTGTCGTTATGAAAGTCTGGACACGGCTCTGGAACGTCTCGATGAGTTGGGTTTGCCGAGTCTGGTCGAGTTCCGAGAGAACATCATCAAGCAGCAGCAACGGGTATTCCCCGATTTCTTCGTGCATGAGCTCCAGCTCCGCAAGCTTTATCGACAATGCCGCGGTTCGCTGCTGACCCTGGGATCCGAAGGACTGAACGTCTTTGCCGTTGATAGAAAAAACCAAATCGTCCCGATGAGGTCCGGTCAGCGTCATTCCCCGCCTGAATTCCTGTTCTTTCCCTTGTGTTAACTTTAACATAAATTGTTCGAATAAAGAAGAATGTTCTTGGTTAACCATACTAATGGAGCTTCCGAAAGAGGGTTTATACTCCACGGTAAGAAGTTCGTTTCCTCCGGTTATGCCGGCATGTATTTTCTCTGCCCATCTTTGCAAGTGTATAATAAAGTTTTTCCTTTTTTGCATCATTTTAACACCTGACGCGGCAAGTTGTTCATTCCATACGTCTATCATTTCCGGCGAAGCCCGATTGATGTCCGTCGACTTCAAGTAATTGTTTCTTTGCTGCAATATCTTCTGATACTGCTGCATGTCGTACAAATAACCGGGATTCACCTGGCCGATTTCCATGTCCATGAAACGGCGGCGCACTCCCGGTGCTCCTTTGACGATATCAAGATCCTCCGGCGCGAACAATACGACATTCAGCGTCCCTACGAAACTGCTGAGCTTTCGCTGCTCAAGTCCGTTTATTTTCGCTTTTTTCCCTTGTGCGGATAACTGCAGCTCCAGGCTTACTTCGCCGTATTTCCTTTGCATTTGCGCCCGTATCAACGCCGCGGATTGATTCCAACCGATCAATTCTTTATCCTTCGAAGTCCGGTGGGATTTCGTTAAAGACAATACGTGGATCGCTTCGACAAAGTTGGTTTTCCCTTGCGCGTTAGGCCCGATGAAGATATTCACGCCGCCTTCTGTCGATAGCTTGAGCGAATCGTAATTGCGATAGCCCTGAAGCTCCAAGGTATTTAACTGCATAGGATATTCCCTTTCCGACCGACTCTTTAAAGCCTTCAGGATTATCGGGTGATTATTGTAAACAAACCGTTGCCTTCAACCTCGACACGATCTCCGACTCTTAGCTTGCGGCCCCTGCGATTTTCCGGCTCATCGTTGACTCGAACGCTTTTTTCCTGAAGAAAATGTTTCACTTCTCCGCCCGTTCCGATGCAATCCGCAAGCTTGAGAAACTGTCCCAAGGTAATATACTCCGTTGAAATTCCGATATTCTTCATCTTTAGCTCCTCAATTCGTTGTTCGGTAAGGAAGAATCAGATGCAAGCTGTTCTCATGATCGCTGGGTCTAATAATAATCGGGCTCATCGCGCCGTTAAATCCGATAAACAGTTCCTCGCTGTCGATAACCTTAAGAACGTCTAGCATGTATTTGGAGTTGAACGCGATCTTCAGGGGTTCTCCCTGCATGGAACTCACGCTCAATTGCTCCGTGACTTTCCCCAATTCGGAGGAGCTGGAGGAAATCTCGATGCCGCCATCCTCGGTCGTAATCAAGCGCACGATATTCGTTTTTTCCTCTCTGGAAAGCAAATAGGCGCGATCGATCGAATCGCTGAGCGCTTTTGTATTTAAAACCAGTTCTGTTTTGAAACTTTGCGGAATAATCTTAGAAGTGTCGGGATAGGTCCCGTCCAACATTCTCGAATAGAAAAGCACGTTTCCGAGTTTAAACAACACTTGGTTATCCGCAACGACAATATCGACCATCACGTTCTGATCCGGAACGATTTTCGCCAATTCGTTCAAAGTCTTACCGGAAATGACAATATTGGAAAATCGTACGTCGTATAATTCGACTGTTGCCGATCGACTGGCCAAACGATGACGATCCGTGGCGACGAATTTGTAGATGCCTTCTTGTAAATTCCACAGAACTCCTGTCAGTATGGGCGTCGATTCGTTGGTTGTTACGGCAAATACGGTTTGTCTAATCATATCTCTAAGCAGATCCCCGGGAATCGATACGACTTGATCCTCCTGGACGGTTGGCAGCACAGGGAATTCCTCGGGATCCAAACCAACCAATTGGATTTCGGTAGCCCCTGACGTAATTAGAGTTTGGAATCGTTCTCCAACTTCAATATGGACTTCCTCGTGAGGCAGTTTTTTGACAATCTCCACGAAAAACTTTGCGGTTAATACGACGCTTCCCGTTCTTTCGACGGTTCCGATCGTTTTGTTAGGCGTTTCGAGCGGAATGAAGCTTTGAATGGAAATATCGGTATCGCTTGCGGTTAAGGTAACTCCAGTCGGACTAGCATCCAATTTAATCCCACTTAAAATCGGGATCGTTGTTCTTGATGCAACGGCTTTGGATACATGTTGAATCGCGTCATTTAACTCGTTGCGCAATATCGTCAATTTCATGAGTTCACCTCGTCGATTTTATATATTGTAGCATGTTTAAATATTAAAGTCGTAGTAGGGGCAGTGAATATGTGGATAACCGCGAAAAAGCTCGAAAACAACGCCTATCCACATGTGGATGATTTGTGTATAGGCGTTGTTGGTTTTTCACGTTAAATTTTTGATTTTTTCTGTCAGGCTGTTGATAATTTTGTATAAGTCCTGGTCGACTTTGAGCAGCTGCGAGATTTTCTCGTGGGCATGGATAACGGTCGTGTGGTCCCTGCCGCCGAAAGCGTCGCCAATCTTGGGAAGAGAGTAGTCCGTTAATTCACGCGACAAGTACATCGCTATTTGCCTCGGGAAAGCGACTGCCTTCGTTCGTTTTCGAGCTTTGAAATCCTCGAGCTTCAAACCGTAATATTCTCCGACCCGCTGCTGGATATCTTGCATCGTAATGAGACGGTTGCGTCCAGTCGGCAATATATCCTTAAGCGCCTCTGCTGCCAGATGTGCAGTTATATCCTGATTGGTGAGCGAAGAGTATGCGACGATTCGGATAAGAGCGCCTTCCAATTCGCGGATATTCGAATCGATCATGTTCGCGATGTACATCATTGCTTCGTTAGGTATGTCGAGATTCTCGGCTTTCGCTTTCTTGCGCAGAATGGCGATCCTCGTCTCTAGATCAGGCGGTTGAATATCGGTAATTAATCCCCATTCGAAACGGGAACGAAGCCGCTCTTCGAGCGTCGGAATTTCTTTCGGCGGCCGGTCGCTCGAAATGACGATCTGTTTATGCTCTTCATGCAGCGCATTAAAAGTATGGAAAAATTCCTCTTGGGTTCCTTCTTTACCGGCCAAAAATTGAATATCGTCTATAAGCAGGACATCGATATTGCGATATTTGTTTCGGAAGCTTTCGCCGCGGTTATCACGGATCGCATTGATGAACTCGTTGGTGAATTTCTCCGATGAAAGATATAGAACCTTCATATGAGGGTTATGTTCCAAAATGTAATGGCCAATGGCATGCATGAGATGGGTTTTGCCTAGTCCAACGCCTCCATACATAAAGAAAGGGTTGTAGGATTTGGCCGGCAACTCTGCAACGGCAAGCGATGCGGCGTGAGCGAAGCGATTGGCAGCCCCTATTACGAACGTATCGAACGTATATTTCGGATTCAGCATGTGCATCATCGGTTCTTCGAGCACGGGCTGTCGATTCGTCTGTTGCGGCGGGAAAGTTTCTGCAGGTTCTGATGGTCTAACTTCTTCTATTGAAAACTTAACGTCAACTGCTCTGCCGATATAATCAGACAAAGTCGAAGAAACCAATTTGGTGTAACGCGTCTCCAACCATTCGACTGCAAAAGTTGTCGGTGCCGTAACAACGGCCATATTGTCGCTTAAGAAGGAAGCTTTCGTTGCCTTGAACCAAGTGTCGAAGCTCGGTTTACTGAGTTTCGTCTGGATGACCGACAACACTTGTTGCCAGACTTCGTTGTTGCGGTTGTCCACGAGATTTTCTCTCCTTTAACCCATCTCAAAGACAAAAAATAAGCGGAAAACAAAAAGTCGAATGCTAGCGTTAGATCGCTCTCGACTAGTTATCCACATAATTCCCTGAATTATTAGTAGGGATGTTCAGTGATACAGGGGTTTGTTCACAATGTTATGCACAGGCTGTTAATAAAATGAGGGAGAAATGATGTAATCCACTGGGAAAGTCTTGACTAATCATAGCAGACAAACCCTCTGAATTCAACGAATTTCACCGTGTTATCCACAATTTCAATAACTTGTGGATGGAAGCTGTGCACAGCACTACATATTGTTGATAAGATGTGTGAAGCTTCGACAATGTTCAACTTCAATCGTTAACGCGATTAAACTTTATACACATGTGCATAAGTAAAATGATGGCTGGAGGACGATTCATTGACTTTTTGACCGCGGTATGGTTTAATAAATGAACGTGAGTTTTTAAGTAAGGGGGTTGGAATCATGGGTCCTACATTTAAGCCGAATGTTAGCAAACGCAAGAAGGTTCACGGTTTCCGGAGCCGTATGAGTTCGAAGAACGGTCGTAAAGTTCTCGCAGCTCGTCGTCATAAAGGTCGCAAAGTTTTGACAGCATAGTGTATGAAAGACCACTTCGGGTGGTCTTTTTTTCTTTAGTATACTTCCGGAAAGATGGAGCGGTGTGTTATGCATAGGAAGCTGCGCCTTCGGAAAAGAGAAGACTTCAACGTGGTCTACCGATATGGGCGTTCGTTTGCCAACTCGCAATTTGTGGTATATTGGCGCAAACGCTCGCACAGGGGATCTTTTCGCATGGGTGTCTCCGCCAGCAGTAAATTGGGTGGTGCCGTCGTAAGAAATCGATTAAGGCGAATGGTGAAGGAAATAATCCGCCTGAATGCGGTTAAACTGCTGGAGGATACGGATTTAATCCTAATCGTTCGTAAGCCCGCGCTTTCTCTTCCTTATAAAGAGATGGAGGGAAGCATCCTTCATGTGTTACGTAAGGCCGGTTTACTTAAAGGTTCTAATCAGAATGCGCGAGGAAATCGGCCGAATAACCGTAACGGAAAACAGGGCAAATAAGCTTAGGCGATACGCACAAGCCTTTGCTTTTCTTTGCCTTTCTTCTTATGGTATAGTGGACATGTATAATTGTGTTTTTTAGGATGGCACAGGTGAGTTAACATTACGGCATGCCGGGTTTTAGAGGGGAGTTTTTATTTTTGTTGCGAAATCGCAAATGGTGGACGGTTATCGGCGCATTGGCGCTGATGACAATGTTGGCGGGATGTACGCCAGCTGCTACGGCAATACCAACGGAAGACATGTTAGAAAGCGGATCATGGTGGACACGAAATGTTGTTTACTGGTTCTCTACTATGTTGGATACGTTTGCGGGTTGGTTCGGCGGACAGTACGCGTTGGGGATTCTCATGTTAACCATTATCGTAAGGACATTAATTCTTCCGCTAATGATCAAGCAATTCAAGAACACTAAAGCGATGCAAGCTTTGCAACCGGAAATGAAAAAGATTCGGGAGAAGTTCAAGGACGACCCGAAGAAACAGCAAGAAGAAATGATGAAGCTGTATCAAACGAACCAAGTGAACCCATTAGCCGGTTGTTTACCGCTCATCGTTCAAATGCCGATTTTTATCGCGTTATATAACTCCATATACACGAATGCCAACATTCGCGGCAATGCGGAATTAGGAATCAATGAAAGTACGTTCCTGTGGTTGAAGTTGGGAGAAGCGGATCCTTATTATATACTGCCCATCATAGCTGCTATCACCACGTTCATTCAATCGAAGATGATGTCTTCCCAGCAGCCGATGGTCGGACCGATGAAGGGTCTTATGTACATCTTCCCGGTCATGATCTTCGTAATGGCACTTAATTTCCCGTCTGCATTGCCGCTGTATTGGATATACAGTAACATCTACACGATCGTGCAAAATTACTTCATGTATAGACGTTCCCCTAGCCCGACACCAACCGAAGACGCTCCTAAGCCAAAGCCAAGAGGTAAAGGTAAGGAGGCCCGTGCGAAATGAAAAAGCTCCTGGCATCAGGAAAAACGGTAGAAGATGCGGTTCGTAACGGTCTAGCCCAACTGGGCGTGAATGCTGACCGGGTGAACATCACGGTATTGGAACAAGCCAGCAAAGGGCTGTTCGGGCTCTTCGGAGCCAGAGATGCGAAAGTAGAGTTGGAATTGCTGCCGGACGGCGTAGAAGAAGCCACTCAGTTTCTGCGCGAGGTTTCGGCGGCAATGGAACTAACCGTTTCTGTTGAGCGGGTAGATGAGAATGATGCAGTGCGGATTAACATTACGGGTTCCGACTTAGGCATTCTGATCGGTCGACGTGGACAGACTTTGGATTCTCTGCAATACCTGGTGAACATTGTGGCTAATCGCCATTCGAATCACCATCTTCGTATCGTGCTTGATGCCGAGCAATTTCGTGAACGCCGCCGCCAGACTTTGGAGGCCCTCTCTGAACGGATGGCCATGCGGGTCGTTCGCACGCGCAAAGAAATCATGTTGGAGCCGATGACTTCCCAAGAACGCAAGATCATTCACGCCCGGTTGCAAACAAACCCGAATGTGAAAACTTACAGCCAAGGGGACGAACCGAACCGAAGAATCGTAATCGCTTTGAAATAAATGAATGAGACCGCGCAATGGCTTCCGCAACGTTGGGGGGTCATTGCGTTTTTGACGTTTTACTTGAACGATCAGATGAGTATAAGTTTTTATGTCCTTATACTCATCTAATCGCTCGATACAAACGTGTTCCGCCATCCGAAGGATGACGAAGCCGTTTTACTTGGAAGTGAGGGAAAAGCATGGTGGATGATACGATTGCCGCAATTGCTACCGCTCTTGGCGAGGGAAGTATTGCAGTCGTCCGAGTAAGCGGACCGGATGCGGTTGATTCGGTCGCGAAGATATTCAAATCCAAACAAAATTTACGCGAGGTTCCAACCCATACGGTTCAGTATGGATGGATCAGAGATCCGCATAATGATAATGTGCTGGATGAAGTTTTGGTTACCGTGATGAAGGGTCCAAGGTCCTTTACCGCGGAAGATGTAGTGGAGATCAGTACGCATGGCGGCATCGTGGCCGTAAAATCCGTATTAGAGCTAATATTAAGGCATGGAGCAAGATTAGCGGAACCTGGCGAGTTTACGAAACGTGCATTCCTGAACGGACGTATTGATCTGGCTCAGGCCGAAGCTGTTATTGACTTAATCCGATCGAAGTCGGATCGTGCTTTCCAGGTTGCAAGAAGGCAAGCAGACGGGGCGATATCTAAAAAAATCATTCCGATGCGACAGCAGCTTATAGAATTATTGGCACATGTAGAGGTTAATATTGATTATCCGGAGCATGATGTAGAAGATGTGACTTCGGGTGTTATTCGCGATAACTGCAGCCTAGTGCTTAAGCAAGTAGAGGAACTGCTAATAAAATCAAACGAAGGCAAAATACTTAGAGAAGGTATCGTGACTGTCATCGTGGGTCGTCCCAATGCAGGTAAATCCTCCCTGCTAAACGCGCTGGCCCGCGAGAACAAAGCGATTGTTACGGATATTCCCGGAACGACCCGTGATATAGTGGAAGAAACGATTTCGCTGTCCGGCATACCGCTAAGGCTCTTGGATACTGCAGGCATTCGGGAAACCAGTGATCGGGTGGAACAGATTGGTGTGGAGAGATCCCATGGGGCTTTAAATGAAGCAGATTTGATCTTACTCGTATTAAACCATCATGAACCGCTGCATGAAGACGAGAGAAAGCTGCTCAAGCAGCTCAAGGATCGTTCGACCCTTATCGTCGTCAATAAAATCGATTTACCGGGCCAATTGGATATTGAAGAAGTTGAACAGGATTATTCCAAAGATCGTATCGTGTATTTGTCAGCCAAAGAGGGAAGCGGTATCGAGCATTTGGAAAAAGCGGTATCGAGTTTGTTTTTCAGTGGCGCAGTTGAGTCGGGAGATATAACCTATATAAGTAATGCGCGGCATATTGCGTTGCTGCATCAAACAAAACAATCTTTAGAAGACGCCATAAGCGCATCGTATGGAAGCGTACCGATCGATCTAATTCAGATAGATATTGCCGCTTCATGGGAATCGTTAGGTCAGATTCTCGGTGATGCGGCTGGCGATTCATTGCTTGATCAAATATTTTCGCAATTTTGTTTGGGGAAATGACACATAATAAGGAAGCAAGGAGGGAAATGTCATGACTTACCGTGCTGGAGATTACGATGTTATTGTTATAGGCGCCGGCCACGCCGGCTGTGAAGCGGCCCTTGCGGCTGCACGTATGGGATGCGAGACGCTGTTGCTGACGATTAATTTGGATATGGTTGCTTTTATGCCTTGCAACCCGTCCGTGGGCGGACCTGCCAAAGGTCACGTTGTAAGGGAAATTGATGCGTTGGGCGGAGAAATGGGCCGGAATATCGATAAAACCTTTATCCAGATGAGGATGTTAAACACAGGTAAAGGCCCGGCCGTTCATGCGCTTAGAGCTCAAGCGGATAAATTTCTGTACCAGCATACAATGAAGGAAACGATTGAGAAGCAAGAAAGACTCACGTTACGTCAAGGTTTAGTTGAGGACTTGATTGTTGAAGACGGAGCCTGCATTGGCGTTGTTACCAAAACAGGAGCGGAGTATGGTGCTAAAACCGTGGTATTGACAACGGGCACTTATTTGCGCGGCAAAGTCATCCTAGGTGAACTGATGTATGAGAGCGGACCGAATAATCAGCAGCCGGCTGTTAAACTGTCCGAAGCGTTAAAGCGCTGCGGTTTTCAGCTGGCCCGTTTCAAAACGGGTACTCCGCCACGCGTGCACGAGGATTCCATCGATTTCAGCAAAACGGAAATACAGCCCGGAGATGATAAAGCTAAATATTTCTCGTATGAGACGGAATATATGGCACATTCCGAGGATCAACTTCCTTGTTGGTTAACGTACACTTCAGAGGAGACGCATCGGATTATTAACGATAATTTGCATCGGGCGCCGATGTTCTCCGGTTTAATCGAAGGGACAGGTCCGCGTTATTGCCCGTCGATCGAAGATAAAATTGTCCGCTTCGCGGATAAACCGAAACACCAGATATTCCTTGAGCCAGAAGGGCGAAACACTAAAGAATTTTACGTACAAGGGTTATCCACCAGTATGCCTGAAGATGTGCAGTTAAACATTTTGCGGTCCATTCCCGGTTTGGAAAAGGTTGAAATGATGCGTTCCGGCTATGCCATTGAATACGATGCCGTCATTCCAACGCAGCTATGGCCTTCTCTGGAGACGAAGGTTGTAAAAAATCTGTTTACGGCCGGTCAAATTAACGGAACTTCTGGTTATGAAGAAGCGGCTGGACAAGGCGTGATGGCTGGAATTAACGCCGCGCGTAAAGTTCAAGGTGCCGAGCCCGTTATTATTGACCGTTCCAAAGGATATATTGGGGTCATGATCGATGATCTGGTTACGAAAGGAACCAACGAACCGTACAGACTTCTTACCTCTCGGGCGGAATACAGATTGCTGCTAAGACACGACAATGCGGATCTGCGCTTAACGCCAATCGGTTACGAAATTGGGTTGATAAGTGAGGACCGTCATACAAGATTCGTTGAAAAAAGAGAACGCGTTGAAGCCGAGATTGTTCGGCTTAAGGAAACGAAATTCCGTCCCGACAAAGCCGTGCAAGCCATGCTTGCCGAAGCCGGCTCGACACCGCTCAGCAACACCGTGGATGGATTAACGTTACTTCGGCGTCCAGAGCTTACTTATGGACATTTGGAATCCTTGTCGCCTTCACCGGTTACGTTGACGGATGAGATTAAGGAACAAGTCGAAATTCAGGTAAAGTACACGGGTTATATCGAGAAACAGCAAATACAAGTCGACCGGATGGAGAGAATGGAGAAAAAACGCATTCCCGACAACATAGATTACGACATTATTTATGGTTTGGCCATGGAAGCCAAGCAGAAGCTCGGCAAAATTCGACCGCTTTCTATTGGTCAAGCTTCCAGAATATCAGGCGTCACACCAGCGGATTTGTCGATTCTTCTCGTTCATCTAGAGCACTACAACCGAGTGACGGCAGCGGCACACGGATCATGACGGACACCATTCAACAACAGTTTATCCTGCATATCGAGAAACTGGGCATTCGATTGACGGATCGACAACTCGCACAGTTCGAGTCCTACTACTCCTTGTTGATCGAGTGGAACGAGAAGATGAATCTAACTGGCATAACGGAGAAAGATGCGGTATACGAGAAGCATTTCTATGATTCATTGACGCTTGCAGGAGTCGTGCAATTCGACAAACAAAATTCATTAGCGGACATTGGATCGGGTGCCGGATTCCCGTCCATTCCGCTTGCAATTGTCTATCCTCATCTACAAGTTACTATCATTGATGCATTGGCGAAGAGAATCAAATTTCTTGAAGAAGTAACATCTAAGCTCGGCTTAGCTCGGGTGGTATGCTTGCATAGTCGAGCGGAAGATGCGGCCAGAAAGAGAGAGCATCGAGATCACTACGACATCGTGACTGCAAGAGCTGTCGCCCGACTGGCGGTGCTCAACGAATTCTGCCTGCCTTTCGTACGCACTGGCGGGATTTTCATTGCGATGAAAGGTGCCGACATCTCGATCGAACTGGATGAGAGCCGATATAGCGCAACTAAGTTAAACGGTAAAATCCAGGACGTAAAACGTCTATCACTTCCGACCGAGGGGGCAGAACGGCATCTAGTCATATGCGCGAAGAAAGAACCGACGCCGTCGGCTTATCCTCGCAAATCGGGAATGCCTTTGAAATCACCGCTTGTTAAGCCGGCGGCAGCGTCAATTAACGCCAAAAGTTGAACTTTCATAATGTTCCACGTGAAACATTCCGCTCTCTAGCGTGCAATGTTTCACGTGGAACATTTTTGCGTATACGATTTGCCTATAAACGTGGTATCTTTAGATGTGAAAGTTTTTTCATTAGCAGGAGAATAGAGCTAGAATGGCGAATATTAAATATTAACAGACAAGCGTGCCGCATATGCGCCTCCTGGCGTGAACTGGCGGCGCTTTTTCGTCACTGGAGTCAGAAATAATCAGTCAAACTCATTGATTTTTGATTCCAATTATTCGCAATGCATGTTCCGACCCAAGTGCACCGAACGATGCGGCGCTTTGCGCTCGCAAGTTTGGTGTCACGAGGGTGGAGAAGCCGGTATATTGCTATCAAGTAAACGGCTTCGCCGTCCTTCGGATGGCGGCAAACGTTTGTATCGTGCTATCAGATGAGTATAAGGAAACCAAACATTTATACTTTCTGATAGTGGAACATAGACTAATACGTCCTATTCTACTTAATGTGGTGATCCGAGAGAAATGAAAGAGCCATTCTCAAGACTGCTCGGCTTATCAGACCGTGGCAATCAGGAAGAAATCAAACAAATCCCCGTTCGAGAAATAGTGCCTAGCCCCTATCAACCCCGATCAGTGTTTGACGACGATCGAATTGACGAGTTGTGCCAGACGATTAAGACACATGGGATCATTCAACCAATAGTTGTTAGAATTCGTAATGGGAAATTCGAAATCATTGCCGGCGAGCGCCGTTGGCGGGCTGTTACGAAGCTCGGCATGGAGCATATTCCCGCAATAATTAGGGAAATCAATGACTCGCAAGCTGCTTCCGTGGCACTGATCGAGAATCTGCAACGTGAAGGATTGACTGCGTTAGAAGAAGCGATCGCCTATCAGAAATTAATCGACTTGCATCATTTGACGCAGGAAAGCTTGGCGCAACGACTGGGTAAAAGCCAATCTACGATTGCCAACAAAATTCGATTGCTTCAATTGGGTGATTCGGTAAGGAACGCATTGCTCGAAAGAAAAATTACCGAGCGCCACGGAAGGGCGCTGCTCTCATTGCCTAGCGAAGAAATGCAAAACAAACTTCTTGGGGAAATCATTGAGAAAGAGCTCAATGTCAAACAAACGGAAACGAGAATTGCTTTTCTATTGGAGGCTTCCAAGCCTCAGAAAACCAAACGTTTCTCTTTCACCAAAGACGTACGGCTTGCGTTAAACACAATACGGCAATCTGTGGACATGGTTACGGGTTCAGGTATTCCGATTAAAGCAAGCGAGAAGGATTGTGAAGATCACATCGAGATCACGATTAGAATTCCTAAACGATAGTTCGACGTTGAGTCCATGTTTGCTATAATAATGCTTGCCTATGAGCGGATTAATGGTGAGCGTTCAATATGGGTTCACTGGTTTTATCCGCTGCAGGCGATAAACATTGAGGTGAATTGGGTTGTCTAAAATTATTGCGATTGCCAATCAAAAGGGCGGTGTTGGTAAGACAACGACATCTGTTAACCTGGGTGCTTGCCTTGCTTCGTTAGGCAAGAAGGTGCTTATAGTTGATATTGATCCTCAAGGCAACACGACGAGCGGTATCGGAATTAATAAAGCCGACGTGAATTATTGCATATACGACGTGTTGATTAATGAAGTGCATCCTAGACAAGCTGTGGCGGAAACGGGTATTCAGAATCTTAAAATCATACCGGCTACCATTCAGTTAGCCGGTGCAGAGATAGAATTAGTGCCGACAATGTCGCGCGAAATTCGTCTTAAGAAGGCTTTGGCTCTCGTAAGGAACGATTATGATTATGTTTTGATCGACTGCCCGCCTTCATTAGGTATTCTGACTATCAATTCTCTGACTGCGGCAGATTCCGTATTGATCCCTATCCAGTGTGAGTACTATGCATTGGAAGGATTGAGCCAGCTTCTAAATTCTATTCGACTTGTTCAGAAGCATCTAAATACTTCACTTCAAATTGAAGGCGTATTGCTTACGATGTTCGATGCTCGGACGAATTTGGGAATACAAGTGATTGAAGAGGTCAAAAAGTATTTTCAACAGAAGGTGTATCAGACGGTTATCCCGCGTAATGTAAGGCTGAGTGAAGCGCCTTCCCATGGGCAATCCATTATTACGTACGATCCGAAGTCTAAAGGCGCCGAGGTGTATCTCGAGCTGGCGAAGGAAGTGATTTCGTATGAGCAAGCGGCTAGGTAAAGGACTAGATGCATTGATCACATCCCTTTCTATTAAAGAGGATGATAAGATTGTTGAAATACCTCTAGCTCAGCTTCGTGCCAATCCCTATCAACCTCGTAAAACCTTTGAGGAAGAAGCGATTAAAGAGTTGGCGGAGTCTATCCGCGAACATGGCGTAATACAGCCTATCGTTGTTCGGCAGGCTCTTAGAGGTTTTGAGATCATAGCAGGCGAGAGAAGGTTTAGAGCGTCGCAATTGCTTGGCAATGCAACGATCCCGGCAGTTGTAAGAGCCTATAACGATCAACAAGTAATGGAGATCGCATTAATCGAGAACGTGCAAAGGGAAGACTTGAACTCGATTGAAGTTGCCATTGCATATCAGGCGATAATGAATCAGTTCAACCTTACGCAAGAAGAGTTGTCTTTGAAGGTTGGGAAGTCTCGCTCCCACATTGCGAATTTTCTCCGTTTACTTTCTCTTCCGGAAGAAATCAAAAACCATGTTTCACGTGGAACATTATCCATGGGGCATGCCCGTGCGTTAGCGGGGATTAAAGAAGATTCGGTGAGGCGTGAATTAGCTAAGCAAACGGTTGCCGGTGAATGGAGCGTTCGCGAGCTAGAAGAAGCCGTGCAAAAAACCGAAGTTAAAGGCGTTGTGAAACCAAAGTCTAAAGCGAAAAAACGGGATCCCTTTCTCGAAGAAATTGAAGAAACGCTTCGCGAAAAATTCCAAACGACGGTTCGTATCAAGCCTAATAAAGACAAGGGTAGAATCGAACTTTCTTATTTTGGCAAAAGTGACTTGGAACGGTTATTAGAGCTGTTGAAAGCTATGGCATAATACGGATTTAGATAGCATACCAAGTTGTAATCTTCCGATGGAAAGATTAAACTAAGGTATGCTATCGTTGCATTAGGACGGTGAATCATAAACCAATGGATAACAAACCAATCATATATTTGGACAATGCCGCGACTAGCTGGCCCAAGCCGCCATCCGTATGGGAAGCGATGGAGCGAAACCTGAGAGAGAGCGCAGCAAATCCGGGACGCGGCGGCCACGCGATGGCGGTGAAAGCGAGCAGGGTTTTATTCGAAACGCGTAAACGATTGGCTAGATTGTTTCGGATCGCCAATCCCAATGACATTGCTTTTACGCTGAATACGACTCATGCGCTAAACCTTGCGATCCAAGGACTGTTAAAGCCGGGTGATCATGTTATTTCAACGACAATGGAGCACAACTCGATAAGGCGGCCGTTGGAAACGTTGAAGCGGAAGCTGGGTATCGAAGTTACTTATATCCAAACGGATTCAAAAGGAAGGCTGAATATTGGCGAGGTGGAACAAGCCATAACTATTCGGACTAAGCTAATTGCTGTTACTCATAGCTCTAACCTGCTTGGTACGATCTTGCCAGTTGGAGAAATCGGTGAGATTGCAAGACGAAGGAACGTGAAGCTTCTCGTCGACTCCGCTCAAAGCGCAGGAGTATTGCCAATAGATGTTGAGGGTATGGGAATCGATTTGCTTGCTTTTCCTGGACATAAAGGATTAATGGGCCCGCAAGGCACAGGTGGATTGTATATTCATCCCGACTTGGATTTGGATCCGTTGATACAAGGAGGGACGGGAAGCAAATCGGAAGCTCCCGAGCAACCGACTGTACGACCGGATCGTTATGAGGCGGGCACTCCGAATACCGTCGGATTGGCCGGGCTATCGGAAAGCGTTAATTATGTTCTGAAGGAAACGACACGTTCCATCCATGAGAGAGAGCAGCAATTAACCTTTGAATTAATGGAAGGACTACAGCGAATACCGGGGATATCTATACTTGGACCGGATATCGAAGAGGAAAGAACGGCTATCGTATCTTTCGTAATCGAAGGGGTTGATCCTTCTGAATCTGCCTTCTTGCTGGATCAACAATTCGGGATAGCGGTAAGAGCAGGATTTCATTGTACGCCGCTAGGTCATGAGACGGCCGGTTCCTATGAGACGGGAGCGGTTCGTGCCAGCCCCGGATATTTTACGAAGAAAACGGAAATCGTATCTATGATTGACGCGGTTAGCGAGATCGCTCGAGCGATTAAATCCGGGAGATTAGAGTAGTCGCAAAAGCAAATGGGGGAGACAGAAATAATGAATGGGTGGAACGATCAAATCGCAATGGCGATAGCAGCAGGTGCAGGTCTGCTTCTCTTGATATTGTTTATCTGGCTCGGTGCCGTTGCAAGCAAGTTGCGCAAATTAAAAGCAGCGCATCTGAAGCTAATGGGAGATACGGGCGTGGGTAATATGGAAGAGGTTATGCATGTGCTGCATGAACGTCTCTCTACATTGGATCATAGACAGAATAATCAAGGTGAGAGAATGGAGCAACACGAAAGACGCTTATCATCCTTGAAGGGACGAGTCGGCGTCCATCGGTTTAACGCGTTTTCGGATTCGGGAAGCGATCTTAGCTTTTCCGTTGCGTTCGTGAACGAAGATCAGGACGGAGTTGTCATTACCGGCATTCACGGAAGGGAACAAACGTTCCTATACGCTAAACCGATAGACAAAGGCCAATCGGCTTATATGCTGACACCGGAAGAGAAGACAGCGATTAGTCAGGCAATGCAAAAGGGATAACCGCGTTGCTGCGCGTATTATGTACGGCGTTTAACAAGCTTTGTGCTATGATTTCCGACATCTTGACGACAAGGTTTAATCGAGTGTTTTGCAAGACGAAATACTCCATGAATCCTCCGACATTCACGATGCCGGTCATATGGATGTCTCCTACGGGCGGGAGCTCCTTGTTAACGCCAGCTCCCGGACGGACTGGGCCGGAGCCGACCTGAATGCACCCTACGCTAGATACTTGTCCAAGACAGGCATCTACAGCGATGACGAAGGGCTGACGAGAAGATCTCATAATCTTTAATAAGGTATCACCCAAGTTCATAGCGTGGACCGGCTCATCCAAGGTTCCGTATAGATCGAATAATGAGCTGTACTCACGAGATAAAGCCGTTCCGACTAGCGGACCGAGGGAATCCCCCGTTGAGCGGTCGGTGCCGACGCAGACGATGACAATACGACGCTCTTGGGGCAAAGCTTCCAGGTAATGCTCGAGCTTCTGGGACAATCGATTTAAGACAGTTGGTTCGTTAAAAGGAATCTTTAAAGAGAGCGCCGCTGATTCCGGTGCGGAGCCCGGACGTTTCTCCCACGCGCCGTTCATTCGTCCGATTCGCCTCCTACCCTAGTATGTTACTAGTATATGGACGGAAAGGCGCATTTATACTTGCGCGGTCAGAAAGGATATGTTTTATAGTCGGGAGGTATAGCTATGGAGTCTCTCCTAATTGCATTCGATTCCACGCAACAGGCTCTGCGTGCGGAAATGCTGCTTGAATATGCGGATATCGAGATTGATATATGCCCAACGCCTAAAGAGATTACGGCAGGATGCGCGTTATCCATAGCTTTTCCAAGCAATGAATTAACCCAAGTGAAGCAAATCATCCTCTCAGAACATGTTGAAATCCGTGGTTTGTTCGAAAGAACGTCCAATGGTTACGAACAGGTTCATTGAGTTAAAGGAGATGCAAGCCTAATGCAAGCCAATGCTTTAATCGAACAAGCTGTTCCTAACGAAGGCAATCTATGGGACCAGTTCGTTGATCAAATATGGGGTTTGATCCGAGATACGGATATGTGGACTGCAGCGTCCATGGTGCTTCTACGGATTGTTCTGATTTTTATTGTAAGTCGATTGGTGCTAATGTTGGTAAACCGATTTATCGACCATGTTACGAACGAGAAAAAAACAAAACGGTTAAAGCTCCGTACAAGACGAGTGCAGACGATGGGCCGATTGCTGAAAAATACGGCTTCTTATATCTTTAATTTCATTGCGATATTATTGATTCTGGGTGAGTTTCATATAGAACTTGCACCGTTGCTCGCAGGGGCTGGAGTAATCGGACTAGCTATCGGTTTTGGTGCTCAGAGCTTGGTCAAGGACATCATTACCGGATTCTTCATCATATTAGAAGATCAGTTCGCGGTCGGCGACGTGATCCAGTCGAAAGATTTCAAAGGGACGGTCGAGATGATCGGGTTACGTGCGACAAGGATTAGAAACTGGACTGGTGAAGTCCACATTATTCCAAATGGCATGATTAATGAAGTGACCAACTTTTCAGTCAATCCGCTAATAGCGGTTATTGATATTACTATTGCATATGACAATACGATTGAAGAAATGATGACCACGATTCGGAATGTGTTGAATGAGCTTAACGATTCCAACATAACGGCTACTCCGGATGTGTTAGGCATACAGACGCTGGCATTCAACCAGATGACAATAAGAATTACGGCACGATGCAAGCCGAACACTACGGGAGAAGTAACGCGCTTGATTAATACAGAATTGAAGAAAGCATTCGAGATGTCCGGCACTAACGCAACCTCATAGAGTGAACCGAGTGAATCGATGCACGGACGAACGGGGGGATCGTAATGGAGCGAAAAACGTTTGAGCTCGGCGATATCGTACTCATGAAGAAGCAGCACCCTTGCGGAGCAAATGAGATGGAGATCATTCGTATGGGAATGGATATACGCATTAAATGCGTGAAATGCAAGCATAGCATCCTGCTTCCCCGCGCGAAATTCGAGAAGAGCTTGAAGAAGGTATTGAGATCGGCTGGTAACGGGCAATCGACTGGGGATGAACAAACCTAATCGCATCCTTATTGGTGAATCGATATGGTGGTTCAATCCAGTTGCAAGCCTGCTCTAAATATGTTATTATTTTTCTTGCTGCGGAGAGGTACCCAAGAGGCCCAAGGGGGTTGACTCGAAATCAACTAGGCGTCGCGAGGCGTGCGTGGGTTCGAATCCCACCTTCTCCGCCATTAACATATTAACTGACGAGCGGTTCCTAAGGGAGCCGTTTTTATATTTAAGAAACCACGAAGAACCCTTCGCAGGGTTCTTCGGGCGACGTTTAATGAGTTGCATTTGAGATCGTTACCAACATCGTTGCTGATTTCAACTCAGCGCTTCGGTTTCGGAAATCTTAACTCAGAGTTAAGTGTGTTACAGACAAGTGTCTTTGGCACAACCCTCCGTACCCTACTCCGAATGGAACGTCAGCTCTAGCGGTTGTTGCACCCAGTCGTTCAAGGGAACCACACCTCTCGTATACGTCGCCGAAATATAGAATGGCTCAATCGAACGGGTTTTATGCAAAATCGGAAGAATAATGCTCAACGTTGACGTTTAACCTTTTTCCACTTGCGGCTCTGATTCGTTGTTTCAGGGAAAGGCTGACCTTTACGCATATCGACATGCTGCGGGTCATTAACTCCCATATGGAAAGAATCCTCTCCAACCTCCATGTACTCTCCATCATTCGGCGCACGCTGACCCGGCTCGAACTCTGTTTGTTCACCCATTGCCATCACCCCCTGTCCTTCAGGATAGTGTAGCGCGAAATTCCTTGCGATATTCGGGCTGTTGTGATAAAGTATTCAGGTATGCGATTGAATGCATACTCCTTGCTCCTCGGCCGATGACAAGCTCATCGGTATACAAAGCGGGGGGCCAATGACCTTAAGGAGGTGAACGGAAGATGCGCAACTACGAGTTGATGTACATCATCCGTCCGGACGTGGAACAAGAAACCGTTCAAGCTGTCGTGGAAAAATTCCAGGGCATCATCGTGAACGGCGGAGAGATCGTGAAGCACGACATTATGGGTAAACGTCGTTTGGCTTACGAGATCAACAAACACCGCGATGGGACGTATGTGTTGGTTCATTTCTCGGCGCCGTCGGCAGTAGTGACGGAGTTGGAACGCGTTCTGAAGATAACGGATGAGATTATCCGTCATATGATCGTCAGAGAACAAACCGCGTAAACCGCACAGCACCAGGCGGATAACCGCCGCAAGCCTTTATGTCATGTTTAGTGGAGGGAAGCCGCGATGTTGAATCGAGTCATTCTCATAGGACGCCTAACTAAGGATCCCGAATTGCGTTACACGCCTGCGGGCGTCGCTGTCACTCAGTTTACGCTTGCGGTAGACCGTCAGTTCTCCGGTAGTAAGGAAGAACGAGAAGCGGATTTTATCCCGATCGTAACGTGGAGACAGTTAGCCGAGACGTGTGCGAATTACCTTCGTAAAGGCCGTCTGGCCGCCGTGGAAGGACGCATTCAGGTGCGTAACTACGAGAACAACGAAGGACGCCGCGTGTATGTAACGGAAGTCATCGCCGACAACGTTCGATTCCTCGAGTCCGCCAACCGCGAGGGTGGCAGCCAAGGAAGAGACGAGGGCGCAGGTGGCAATCCAAGCGCAAGCGGTGGTGGGTACGGAGGCGGCAATCGCAGCTCTGGCTCTCGCAACAGCGGCAACAATAGTGATCCCTTCGCCGATGACGGGCGACCGATAGATATATCGGACGATGATTTGCCATTCTAACTGGAAAGGACGGATAACAAATGAGTGAAACAACAGCTTCTCAACCTCAAGCACGTGAAGAGCGCCCTGCGCACAGCCGTACTGGCGGCGGTGGCGGAGATCGCGGTGGAGATCGCGGCGAGCAACGCGAGCCTCGTAAATTCCGCCGCGGCGGACGCAACAAGCGCAAGAAGGTTTGCTACTTCACGGTGAATAAAATTACTCACGTGGATTACAAAGAGTTGGACTTGCTTCGTAAGTTCATCAGCGAGCGCGGCAAAATCTTGCCACGCCGCGTAACGGGAACTAAAGCTAAGTATCAGCGCATGTTGACGATTGCGATCAAACGCTCTCGCCAAATGGCTTTGCTGCCATACACGACTGAGTAGTCGCTAAAAGCATAGCTCCACACGACATAAGAACGCAGCCGATAGCTCGGTTGCGTTTTTTTGTGTTGATATATTTTGATGGTTATCCAGTATAATGTAAGAATCGTTCAAGGTAACTTTTTCGACTGTCTAACAAAATTGGAATTTAACTAGGAAATGAAAGGTTCTCTTTAGTTCATGTTCAGGCTTTATGAATTGAGTTCCAAATTTCCTTATAATGCGGGCTGTGTATTAAGCCAATGATGTTTCCAAACGGATCCACTACCGATGCGGTGATCCAGTCAATCCCGCGCTCAGTGAGGGGGTCATATTCCGTAGCTCCCAATCCCTTTAGCTTTTCCAGCATTCCGGCAACATCGTCTACATGCCAGTACAGGATTGCGCCTCCCGCCCCCGTTAAGCTGGCTGCCTGCGGGGCATATTTCTTGTCAATGATGCCTAGCTCGTCTTGAAAGTCGCCGATCCGATACTCGAGATAAGCAGGATTCTCGGCATCAGGGCGCTGGAAGTAAGGCCCCATTCCCAACAGCATTGTATACCATTCTTTTGCCGCCTTGAGATCCTCTGCCCAGAAACTAACATTTGCCATACCGCGTAAACTTAGTGTGTTTGTCATCATTTTCAAGCTCCTTTATAATTAGGTTTTCTACTTTTTAATAGTAGGTGATGAATATGAGAACTGTATTGCAAAAATCCGCAACCATTTATAGGCCGGGCGGGCACTTGGATCCTTCCGGTTTCCAGCGTCACATAACCTTTCATACATATCAGCCTCCTGTCAGTTTGACGCCATTTATTAACCATTTTTGGACCATTAGTTGGAATCTAGCCAGTCAACAGCCCTATATTTCCGAGCAGGTCATGCATCGTCCGTATGTCGACGTGTACATTTCCAAGCATGATTCGGGTATCCAGTGCACATTCCGGGACAAACGGGACTATGAGGCGGTTGACAACGGCAGAATAATCGGCGCTCGTTTCCTGCCAGGCGCGTTTCACGCTTTCTGGAGCGGATCGTTGGCAGGCTTGCACAATGAAACGATTGCGTTGCAGCGAGTGTTCTCTGAGGCGGATCATCAATTCATTGACGATACGCTGTCATTAAATGACGACGCTGCAGTCGGTGTTCTTGCTGAGCTCATTCAAGCCCGTAATCCACAACCCGACCCTAACATAGAGTTGATAAATAAAATCATCGCTGCCGTCGAGTCCGATAGCTTACTGACCGTCAGTGCCGTTGCACAAAGTTTTGGCAAGAGCGAGCGCTGGCTCCAGCAGCTTTTTCAGGAATATGTGGGGATAGGCCTCAAGTGGCAGCTCCAGAGGAATAAGCTGCTGGAGGCAGCGAAGTCCATACGTGCAATTGACGACCCCGATTGGGCGGATATGGCCTATGATCTTGGGTACAGCAGTCAACAACACTTCAATACGCATTTCAAACGCGTGCTTGGCAAAACACCTTTGCAATACAAGAAAGAACTGAGTTCTTCAAGTTAGAAACACAACGTCATTGAACGGTTTCCAGTTTAGCTATCGCATTTTGCAGCTGAGCAACCCGGCTCTTTGATGTTGTTGCCTTCAGAAGCGGCAGCATGACTGCATATTGACCGCTTTTGTCGAGCCGGTTAAAAGCTTGTCTGGCCTGTTCATGCTGTTCGAGAGCTGCTGCGAGATCCGGGGGAAGAATCGCATTCTTTTGTGATTCATAGGCTGAGTCCCATCGTCCATCCGCCTGCGCTGCATGAATCTCAGCATAACCAGGAGCCTGCATTCTTCCAGTTGTTATTAAATTCTCTGCTTTATTCACGTTAATCATAGACCAAGGGCTCTTCGCCCGCCGCGGTGAATACCGCTGCAAGTAATAATTCTGGTCGAAGGACTTGCGGTGACTATCGATCCAACCGTAACACAAGGCGACATCAAGCGCTTCCGGTATAGTGATCGAGACTATGCCGGAACTTTTTTTTGCGATGCTCAGCCACGCTTCTTCTTGATCGTAATGATTCGCCAACCATGATTCCCATTCAACTGCATTGATAAAATTGATGAACCCTAATTGACAAGGTGTTTCCATCAATCATTTCTCCCTTCAAATATTTTCTGTTGTCATCTTTCTTGACCTTACTATACTTATAAAAATGAGCGCAGTATTACAAAAAACCGCAGAACAGGTCATCCACATAGGGTATGGCGAAATGGTTTTACTTGGGCTGCGTGGAAATCTTTCAAGAAGTTTAATTAAAGAATGGGCACTTTTTGTAACATTAGTTGCTTCTGAATCGTATATTAGGGGTCCAGGGAGATAGAAAAAGATAAAAATTACAGAGAGTTATATAGGAGAAATAGGAGAGAAAGAGGGAAAATCATGCGTAATTATCGTCGTTTCAAAATCGTTATTATCTCTACTTTTATGCTGCTAGTCGTAATGGCTGGAATCATATACGCGAATCGGGGCGCTTTGTCAGCATTGGGTTATGATTGGTTCTTGTCCGATAAGGTAGAAGCTAGCTTTGCGGATTCGTACCATCCGCTTACGGATAGGCCGGGTGCAACAGAACCGCCGCAAGTCGAAGACCCTTTCAGCATGCTGCTGATGGGGGTAGATGCGCGAGCTGACGAACACGGCCGATCGGACACCATGATCTACACTGTCATTCGACCTCAGGACGGCAATGTTCTGATGGTTTCCATACCGCGTGATACGTATACCGAAATCGTGGGTAAAGATACAGAGGACAAAATCACGCATGCTTATGCATTCGGAGGGCCGGAGATGGCGGTCAATACCGTGGAAAACCTGTTCGATGCGAAAGTCGACCATTATGCGTCCATTAATTTTCAAGGCTTTATTAAGGTTGTAGATACGCTTGGAGGGATTCCGCTTCCTATAACTAAGGATATCGTGAACAAGGGAGCTGACCACGAGAAGTTCACCGTAAAAGCGAATCAAGAGAGTTATTCCGGCAAAGACGCGCTTAACTATGTGCGTTATCGCGAGGATGCGGGCGGAGATATGTCCCGGACGGAACGTAACCGCGCATTCCTGGAAGCGCTGGTGCACAAAACTTCTTCTTTGAAGCAATGGACGAAGATTCCCGAGATTCTTGACATCGTCGGCGATAACTTCAGCACGGATCTTCCTCCGGAGTCGATGAGCGAACTGGTTAAGAAGTTCTTGCAAACCGGCCATCAAATTAAGGCTTATACGCTGCAAGGCGAAGGTAAACGAATGGGTTCGCAGGAACTGTGGTACTTCGTGGCGGATGAAGAAGATTTGGTTTCCGTCCGCGCCACGATCGCAAATTGGTTAAATCCGCAAACGCCCGAGGAGCAATTAACGGTACCTCAAGATCCAAGTAAAACGTCGGAAAACGAGCAATCCCGGAACGCGGCGTAAAACGATAAGAAGAAGGTCTCAACATGGTGAACCGCAGTCGAGGCATGGTATAATGTGTATGCCGCTGCTAAGGGCTGCGGTTCTTTCGCTGTGACGATTAGAAAGCATATAGTTTCAAATATTCCTTATACCCATCTAATCGCTTGATACAAACGTGTACAGCCGTCCTGAGGACGTCGAAGCCGTTTTACTTGGACGGAGGAGGAAACCATGAACATCGCATTTTTTCTATTACCTAAGCAAGAAGTAGTATGCGTAAGCGAAGACGCTACGCTGCGTCAGACATTAGAACGAATGGAGCGCCATCGCTACACGGCTGTACCGGTCATTAGCGAAACGGGTGAATATAAGTCTACCGTTACGGAAGGCGATCTTCTCTGGTATTTGAAAGCTCATCCGGAGCTTTCATTCGACCAGCTTCATCGCGTATCCCTATGCGACGTGCCGCTTAGAATGAATAACTTAGCCGTGCGGATCGACGCGAACATGGAGGACTTGATCTCGCTGGCCAAGACGCAGAATTTCGTTCCGGTCGTAGACGACATGAACCGATTTATCGGAATAGTCCGTCGAAGCGATATCATTGATTATTGCGAGCAACTGCTTCTCCCTTTTAATCAGAATGAAAAAGGTTTGAAGAGGGAAGCGTAGGAAAATATTGGACCACTTTGGAGGAACGGATGACTTACAGCCAGCGTAAACACCGCAAACGCATTGTACTACCGTTTTTGCTCGTCATTATCGTTATGGTCGTCGCAGGTGGTATATGGGCTGCAACGACGCTATTTGGCGATCGGAATGCCGATCCGTTGCCTCCATCAAGCTCGGGAGCCGATAGCGTCTCGACGGCCGAAGGCGGCTCTAAGCCTTCGGGCGGGCCGTCTGCCTCCCCGGATAACGAGGCGATTGTCGATCAGCCGACGGCTTCCGAATTGGGTAAAACTTATGATATCGTCATCTCGAACGGTCGCGTCATTAACCCCGAGTCTAAGCTTGACCAGGAAGGGCTTAATGTCGCCATACAAAGCGGTCAAATCGTTCTGGTCACCGACAGGAAGCTAAAGGGCAAACGGGAAATCGATGCAACAGGGCTGGTCGTATCTCCGGGTTTCATCGATAACTTATCTTACGATCCGAATCCGGTAGGCGTATGGAACAAGATCGCCGACGGCGTGACGACGAACATCGCCATGCACGGGGGAACCGCTAATCCGGACAAGTGGTATCCTTACTACGTTCGGAACAGAACGCCCGTACACTTCGGGGCGTCCTTCTTCTACACCCAGGCTCGTAACCAGTTCAAGCTGAGCCGCTACGATACTGCGAAGCCGGCTCAAACGCAGACGTTGGTCGATCAGGCTGAGAAAGCGCTGAATAATGGTGCCCTTGGGATTTCTTTCAGCCTCGAGTATGTGCCGGGCGTGAACGACAAGGAAATTTTGCCGCTTATGAAGCTGGCGAAGAAATATAACGTACCGGTATATTTTCACGCTAGATACTCCGATATGGAAGAACCGGGAACGAATATCGATGCGATTAACGAGTTGCTTGGATACGCTCGAGCATCCGGCGCGGCTGTCCATATTGATCATATCAACAGCACCGGCGGCACTTTCTCCATGACTCAATCGCTCAAGATGGTGGCCGATGCAATAGCGGAAGGGCTAGACATAACGTCTTGCATCTATCCTTACGATTACTGGGGGACGTATTTGAACTCAGCCCGGTTCGACGAAGGCTGGCAGGAGCGGTTCCGCATTACTTACAAGGACTTGCAGATTGCGGGCACGAAGGAACGCCTTACCGCGGAATCGTTCCGTAAATATCAGCAGCAAGGCAAATTGGCAGTCGCTTACGCGATTCCGAAGCAGGATGTCATTGACTCCCTGAAAGCGCCGTATGTCATGATAGGCAGCGATGCCATTCTAGAGCCGGGGTTCAACAACCATCCAAGGGCTTCGGGAACGTTCGCCAGGACGGTCGGGCTCTATGTAAGGGAACAGGAGGTCGTCTCGCTCTCCGACGCGATTGCCAAGATGTCTTTAATGCCCGCGCAGCGGCTAGAGAAGCAATCTCCCGCATTGCAGAAGAAAGGCCGTATCGCCAAAGGCATGGATGCGGATATCGTAATCTTCGATTATAACAAGATCAGCGATAAATCTACGGTTGAGAAGCCGCAAATCGTATCCGCGGGAATCGAGTACGTGCTTATTGATGGACAGATCGCTTTGGACGAGAAGGGCATCCATAAGGATGTACGTGTGGGACAACCGATCAAGAGCGAATTCCTGCGCGTGAAAGCAAGCCAAGCGACGGTATTATGGGAAGGCACCCCGGTTCCGCTATTGGAATACCGCAGCGCAAACTACGTAGATTTGGAATCGTTGAAAGCACACGGTTATTCGGTTAAGTGGGATAACATTACGCATCAGGCGAAAGTGACTAGCGGGGCTGCTTCAGCTGAGATCAGCGTTCCGAAGCCGAAGACCGGAGAGCTAATGCTGGAGCGGGGTTATATTTTGGCCTGGGACGGCGGCGGCATAACAGAGCTGTTATCCGTTGGAGATCGTAATTATGTTCCAATATCCGCATTGAAATCCCATGGATGGCAGCTGACCAAAGCGGATAACGGCTGGAAACTAGAAGCACTATAAAAGTAAAGCCAATGAATGGAACGACGAAGCTATAACCCGGGTTCAGGAAGCTGTTCCCGGGTTTTTCACGATTCTGAAAGCATAAGCCAAGAGCTGCCGATTTGCTTGGTGCCTGTCGTGTCGCATTGGTTTTGTGATATAATGAAGTTTGCAGCTTTCCGGGCTTCTGCATCAATGAAATGTTGACGCATAGGAGGAAGAGCGATGGAACGAGACTTGGATGTAGCCACACGGGCGCGAATGATCGAATGGTTAAAAACCGAAGTCGTCGATCAAATGTCCCGTTTGTTCAAAGCGATATGGGACGGAAGCACAACCCGCGCAACCGACAGCTTGGCCGGGCTTATCGCGAGTTCTTACATCTTGGGCAGGCGTCTGGGAATTCCCTATCGGGATCTGGATAACGCCATTGCGGACAAGCTGGCTAAACTTAGACAAGAAGGGCATCAGTTGGAAGACCAGTCTCGGGATCTGACCGAGTTGTCCGAACATATCCGCAAGAGGTGAATTTGTTGAATAGCAGCTGGAAGCCGCTGGCTTGGAGTGCGGCGGCATTACTTTTACTACTTACGCTTGCGACACCCCTGAATTTTATGACGACTTTTTTGATCATGACCCCGTTCGTTGTCCTCTACACCATGCTTAAACCAAAGATGTTCATCGCACATGTAATACCTATCGGGCTCATCGGGTACTTCCTCTCTGGAGCTTACGGCCCGATTGTACTGACGCTCGCTTTCTTCTTTCTCGTTCCTTCACTGGCAATGGGGCACATGTATAAGAACGGCAAGACGGCGCGTTCGGCGATTACGATCGGATTTATCGTGGTTCTGGCACAATTGCTGCTCGAGCTGGTGCTGTTCTCCGTACTGTTCGACATAGACCTTAAAGCAGAATTCGTAGCGATGCTCGCGGATAACCTGAAGCAGCTTGAAACCGGAAATGCATTCGAGGCAGGCTGGGCTGCGGAAACCGCAAATGTATTCGGCGACTTGATTATGACGATGCTGCCCATGCTATTACTGCTCTCCGCATTCCTGTTTACGGTCGTGACGCACGGATTGTCCCGATTGGCTCTGCGGACAGTGGACATTCAAGCGCCGGCCTTGCCCCAAGCGAAAACTTGGAGAGTACAGAGAAGCCTTGTGCTGTATTACTTGATTGCCCTGATTGTCAGCTACATCATTACGGATGAGAGTGGCGGGTATTGGTCCATCGCTATTTCAAATCTTGTGCCGATCATGCAATTCGTCTTTGGGGTGCAAGCAGTCGGATTTTTCTTCTTCCTGGCGGATGCCAAGAAATGGCCGAGAGCGGTTCCGATAATTGTATCTATCCCTGTATTACTGCTGTATCCTCATTTAAGCATAATTGGCGTGTTAGACGTAGCCTTCCCGCTGCGTAAATATTTCGTGAAATAAGGTGCGAAGCCGGAATAAGCGCGTTAGGCGCGCTTCTCTACCCCACCATTAGACGGGAGCGAAAGCGGATATGCCCAAGTTTCTCGTGCAGCGTTGGCACGGCATGCATATCGTCTGGGCACTAGTGCTCATCTTCATGTTAACCGTTGCGTTGGCTTGGTACCAATGGCTGCTCGGTTTGTTAGGATTGGTGCTCGGAGGAGCTGTTGCGGTCTACGGGATACTCGCGGAGAAGGCATTCCGCAGTGACCTGAACGATTATGTTCTGACCTTGTCCCATCGGATTAAGAGCGTTGGCAATGAAGTAATAGGCCAGCTCCCTTTCGGCATAATTATTTTTAACGAAGACAAGGAAGTACAGTGGCACAACGCTTATATCGCTACGGTCATCGGGCGCCCTTCCATTGTCGGAGAGCCGCTCGCCGCCCATTTCCCCGTTCTTCATCAACCGCTCAAGGATAAGGAAACCGCCAACGAAATTACGATTGGGGGGCGAGTGTATGAGTTGCTTCTCCGCGCCAACGAACGGTTTCTCTATGTTAGGGATATTACGGATCGATGGACGCTCAAGAAGCGCTACGATGAAGAGAAGCTAGCTCTCGGCATCGTAATGATGGATAATCTCGAAGAGGTCGCCCAAGGTATGGATGAGCAGCAGCGCGCATTGATGTTATCCAAGGTCACGGGCGAGATCAACGAATGGGCGCAGAAGTACGGATTGTTCCTGCGTCGGTTAACATCCGATCGTTATATGGTCATCACGAATCAAATCGCGCTTAAAAACCTTGAACAATCCCGATTTGAGTTATTGGATGACGTTCGGGAGATTACGATTGAACAGAAGCTCCCGATGACGCTCAGCATCGGCTTCGCGTCGGGTGCGGACAATGTCATCGAGCTAGGGCATCTCGTGCAAGGGAGCTTGGACATTGCGCTGGGCCGCGGCGGAGACCAGGCGGTCGTTAAGGCCGGACAGCGTCAAAGCTTCTACGGCGGCAAGAGCAATGCGGTCGAGAAGCGGACGCGGGTACGGGCGCGGGTAATCTCCCATGCATTGCGCGATCTCATCAAGGAAAGCGACCATATCGTCATAATGGGACATAAGATGCCGGATATGGATTCCATCGGAGCGGCGATCGGCGTCATGAAAGCGGCGCAATTGTATGGGAAAGAAGCCTATATCGTGCTGGAAGGCGTTAACCCGGCGATACATCGGATGATGGATATGCTGAAAGAAGACGAGAAGCTGACCAAGAGATTTATCTCTCCCGAGCATGCCATGGGGCTGATTGGCAAGAGAACGCTGGCCGTAGTCGTCGATACGCACCGCGCCACGATGGTAGCGGAACCTCGGCTGCTGCAGGGAACGGAAAGGATCGTGATCGTGGATCACCACCGTCGGAGCGAGGAATTTATCGACGATGCGGTTCTGGTCTATATGGAGCCCTACGCTTCATCTACGTGCGAGCTAGTTACGGAGTTGCTGCAATATATCCATGAACGCGTCGTGCTTGACGTAAGAGAAGCAACCGCTTTGCTTGCGGGAATTACCGTCGATACGAAGAGCTTTGCTTTTCGGACGGGATCCCGTACCTTCGAAGCCGCTTCTTTCCTTCGCCGCAATGGCGCGGACTCTGTACTCATTCAACGGATGCTGAAAGAAGATTTAGAGGAATACATTCGCAAAGCGGAAATTATCCGCAACGCGGAAACCTATCGGGATTGCATAGCGATCGCGGTTGCGGATTCCGGCAAGCAAGTACCGCAGCTGCTCATCGCGCAAGCGGCGGATACGCTTCTGAACATGACGGGAATCAAAGCTTCCTTTGTAGTTGGTTTACGCCCGGACGGCCATGTCGGGGTGAGCGCCCGGTCCCTCGGACAAATCAACGTTCAGATCGTAATGGAACGGCTTGGAGGAGGCGGACATTTCACGAACGCGGCTAGCCAGATTCAAGGCACGGTAAGCGAAGTTTCGGCTAGATTAAAACAAGTGCTCAAAGATCTCGAAGAGGAAGAGGGTTTATTCGAATGAAAGTAATCTTCTTGCAAGATGTTAAGGGTCAAGGTAAAAAAGGCGAAATCAAAGAGGTATCTGAAGGTTACGCACGTAATTTCTTGCTGCCTAAAGGCGTTGTCCAAATCGCAACCGACGGGGCAAAGAAGACATTGGACCAACAGGCGGCTTCCGCCCAGAAGAAGAAGGAAAACGAAAAGAACGAATTCAAAGCTCTCGCGGCGAAGCTGTCGGAGATGACGGTCGTCATCAAGGCGAAGGCGGGAGAAGGCGGACGGTTATTCGGAGCCATTACGAGCAAACAAATCGCCGAAGCGTTGGAATTGCAAAAAATCTCGATCGATAAACGGAAAATCGAGCTCGATGATCCGATTCGCGTTCTTGGCGTAACGAAAGTAACGGTGAAGCTATATCCCGATGTAAAGGGCACGCTAAACGTACAAGTAGTGGAGGAATAATCCGATGAACGGAAGCGGGGAACTACTGCTATACGATCGCATACCGCCTCAGAATCTAGAGGCTGAGCAAGCCGTTCTTGGCGCTATTCTGCTTGAAGCCGAAGCGCTGATTACTTCCATGGAGAAATTAAAGGCCGAAGATTTCTACAGCGTCTCCCATCAACGGATTTATGACGCGATGGTTTCCTTGAACGATGATAATGAGCCTATCGACCTCGTTACGTTGACTGCCCGTCTGCAGGATTTAGGGCAAATGGACGAAGTCGGCGGAATCATGTACTTGGCAAAGCTGGCGAATTCGGTTCCAACGGCGGCGAACGTGGAATACTATGCGCAGATCGTTGAAGAGAAGTCCATCCTTCGGCGGCTCATTCGTACCGCGACTCAAATTGTCTCAAGTGGTTATGCTACGGAAGACGATGTAGGCGTGCTGCTGAACGACGCGGAAGCGCGTATTATGGAGATCTCGAGCCGCCGCGCCGCGCATGGATTTATCAGCATACGAGACGTGCTCATGGAGGTATTCGAGAAAGTCGAGTTTCTCTATACCAACAAGGGAGGGGTATCTGGAATACCTTCCGGATTCGTTGATCTAGATAAGATGACGAATGGATTTCAGCCCAATGACCTCATTATCGTTGCGGCTCGTCCTTCGGTAGGGAAAACGGCATTCGCCCTGAACATTGCCCAGAACGTGGCTGTTCGTTCCACCGAGACGGTCGCGATCTTCAGCTTGGAGATGTCCGCGCCCCAGCTTGTTCAGCGGATCATCTGCGCGGAATCCAACGTGGATGCGACGCGTATGAGAACCGGGGATCTTAAAGGCGATGACTGGGAGAAACTATCGATGGCGATCGGTGCACTGTCGGAGGCCCAAATCTACATTGATGATACGCCGGGAATCACGGTGTCCGATATTCGGGCCAAGTGTCGTCGGCTTAAGAAAGAGAAGGGCCTTGGCATGATTCTCATCGATTATTTGCAACTCATTCAGGGCAGAGGCAAAGCAGGGGAAAATCGTCAGCAGGAAGTATCCGAGATATCACGGACACTGAAGCAAATCGCACGTGAGCTGGAAGTACCCGTTATCGCTTTGTCCCAGTTATCGCGGGGCGTGGAACAACGTCAAGATAAACGTCCGATGATGTCAGATCTACGGTAATCCGGTTCCATCGAGCAAGATGCCGATATCGTTGCCTTCTTGTACCGAGACGATTACTACGACAAGGAATCGGAAAAGAAAAATATCATCGAGATTATTATCGCCAAGCAGCGGAACGGTCCAGTCGGCACAGTTGAGCTGGTGTTCTTAAAGAACTATAATAAATTCGTCAATCTTGATCGATCTCATGAGGCATCATAGTAAGAGGCGCGTAAATAGTCGAATATCAGGTTAAATTCCGAACAATTATATAGACACTTGCGGTATTGTTCGTTTTTTCGTTGACTTACAGAGATACAGTTGCTACACTAATCATGCTGCCTGATCGCGAGATATGCGATATCGGGTGGCATTATCATGCCGGTGTGGTTCACACTCCGGATGGAGGGATTGCATTGTCAACAGTCGTTGTAGTAGGTACGCAATGGGGAGACGAGGGCAAGGGGAAAATCACCGATTTTCTAGCCGAGAAAGCCGATGTCGTCGCTCGTTATCAAGGCGGTAATAACGCCGGACATACCATCCTTATAAAGAATAAGAAATACAAGCTGACGATGATTCCTTCCGGAATTTTTAATGAGAATAAATTGTGCGTTATCGGCAACGGGATGGTCATTAATCCCGGAGCTTTGGTCGAGGAAATACAGTATATTCGCGACAACGGGTTTTCAACCGACAATTTGAAAATCAGCGATCGCGCCCACGTCATTATGCCGTACCACCTCGTTCTTGACGCGCTAGAGGAAGACCGCAAAGCCGACAACAAGATCGGTACGACCCGCAAAGGCATCGGTCCTTGCTACATGGATAAAGCAGCCCGCAACGGAATTCGTATCGCTGACCTGATGGTGGCCGAAGCGTTCGTGGAGAAAGCTCGCGGCATTATCGCGGATAAGAATCAAGTGATTACTCAGATGTATAGCGGGCAGCCGCTTGATGCGGAAAGCATCATCCAGGAATACCTTGAGCTAGCCGAATTGCTTCGTCCTTTCGTTACCGACACATCGGTCGTATTGAACGATGCCATCGATGCAGGCAAGAAAGTTCTGTTCGAGGGTGCGCAGGGCGTAATGCTCGACATCGACCAAGGAACGTACCCCTACGTAACGAGCTCCAACCCTTCGGCAGGCGGCGTGTGCATCGGTTCCGGCGTCGGTCCATCCAAGATTAGAGAGGTCATTGGAGTTGCCAAAGCCTATACCACTCGAGTCGGGGACGGTCCTTTCCCGACTGAGCTGCACAATGAACTCGGTCAATGGATTCGCGACAAAGGCCATGAATACGGAACCGTGACAGGACGTCCGCGCCGTGTCGGTTGGTTCGATACCGTTGTTGTTCGCCATGCCCGCCGCGTTAGCGGAATTACGGGATTGTCGCTCAACTCGCTGGACGTACTGACGGGTTTGGAGACGGTTAAGATTTGTACCGCATACAAATTCCGCGGCGAGCTGATGGAGCACTACCCGGCCAACCTCAAGCTTCTGGAAGAATGCGAAGCGGTATATGAGGAGCTGCCGGGCTGGAGCGAGGATATCTCGGAGGCTAAGACTTTAAGCGACTTGCCGGAGACGACTCGCAACTTCGTCGCACGGGTATCGGAGCTTACCGGCATCCCGATCGCGATCTTCTCCGTCGGCCGTAACCGTGAGCAGACGAATCAGGTTGCCCCGATTTACGGAGCTTAAATATAGAGCGTGGAAAGCCGTTTGGTGGATGTGAATCCACTGGGCGGTTTTTTTTCATTATCAAAAAGTCGAAGTCTCACATTTATCCATTAACCTTAAGCTGTATTTCTTCTCCGTCGCAGGTCTAGGTGCAAATACATTCCTAAGGCTGTTTTTTTGGAAATGGCAATCAAATACAATCAATTCCATAGTCAATAAATCAGTTTAATAGAGAAGTGGAGAGAAAAACATGAAGTTTTTTACGAATTTTTCGCTGAGGAATCCCGTTGCCATTGTACTGCTAGTCATACTAATAGCGGTTGGCGGTGTGTATGCGGCTACGCGTTTGAAGCAAGAGCAACAGCCGGAGATCGCATTCCCGGGCATTATGGTATCAGCTGTATATCCAGGAGCAGCACCGAATGAAGTCATGAATCAAGTGACGTTACCACTCGAGAAGGTGCTGAGGAATGTAGAAGGCGTGAAGAACGTCACTTCCCAATCCGCGAACAGCATATCCATGCTGCAGTTGGAATTCAACTTTAGCGATGACATGAAGAAGAAGCAAGAGGAAGTGAAGCAAGCAATCCAGGATGTTCAGCTGCCCCAAGATGCGCAGAAGCCGGAGGTTCTATACTTCTCCACAACTAATCAACCGATCATGTATACGACAGTGGCTGCACGAGAAGGTGTATCCCAAGAGGAACTCAATACGATTGTAAAAAATTCGATACTCCCAGAATTGCAGGCTGTGGAGGGCGTCAATCAAGTTCAGGCTAATGGACTTAAGGATGACGGCGTATATATTCGGCTAGATGCACCGAAAATGGCCGAAAAAGGCATTACGTATGAGCAAGTGATGGGAGCTCTTCAGGCGAACAACATAAGCGTGCCGCTCGGAGAAGCCACCATGAAGGAGAACAAACTTCCCGTATTCGTTCAAGGAGATTTAAGCTCGATCGAACAATTGAAGGAGTGGACCCTTACACCGGCGGGGGACGTCAAGCTGACAGATATCGCGCAAGTGGAGCAAGGTAAAGACCTTAGCGTAATCAGCTTAACGAATGGCGGACCGAGCGTTACCTTGAATATCGTGAAATCCGGAAACGCGAATACGGTGGAAGTGGCCGAAAAAGTACTTAAAGTTTACGAAGAAGCGGAAAAAGCAGGTAAAGTTAAGTCGTTAGTTATGTACAACCGCGCTACGGATGTGAAAGAATCAGTGAACACGCTCGCTCGCGAAGGAGCACTAGGTGCATTATTCGCTTCATTATTGATCCTGTTCTTCCTGCGGAATCTTCGGGCGACGCTGATCGCTATCGTATCGATACCGCTATCCATGCTGATCGCGATGATTTGCTTGAAGTATTTTACGGACGTGACGTTAAACATTATGACCCTTGGCGGGTTGGCGGTGGCGACAGGAAGGGTCGTTGATGACAGCATCGTCGTTATCGAGAATATCGTACGGCGAATGAGAGGCGAGAAGATCAGTAAAGATCTGATCTTATCAGGCACAGCCGAGGTCGGGCGGGCGATCATGTCCTCCACGTTGACGACGGTTGCCGTCTTTGCCCCACTCGGTTTGCTGCAGGGGATGATCGGTGGATATTTCCGCCCGTTCGCCTTGACCGTCGGGTTCGCTCTAATCTCTTCCCTGCTGGTGGCGCTCACGGTTGTGCCTCTGATGGCTTGGGCGCTAATGGGAAAAGCAAAGCTGAAAGAGTCGAAAGAATCGGCGATGAGCCGCGGTTACAGAAGGGTATTGCGTTGGTCGCTTGGTCATAAGGTTACCGTAATCGTCGTCGCTTTGTTGCTATTCGCCGGCAGCCTTGTTCCGATCTTTGCAGGCAAAGTCGGGGTCGTTTTGCTGCCGCAGTCGGATTATAAATATATGTTCGCTAACCTGACTATGGCAAAAGGCACGAGTTTGGATGCGGTTAAGAAGGAAGCCGATCGTTTGGATGCCATTATCCGAGGACATCAAGACGTTGAGAATACGAATGTTACCGTAGGCGGCGGCATGAGCGGCGGTGGACGGTCGAATGGAGCGGAGTGGTTCATTGGACTACGTTCCGAAGCGGATCTAGACCGGTTTATAGACGAAATTAGCCCGAAAGTTAAAGTGCCGGAAGGCATGGAATTCAGCTTGGTTAAAGATGACATGGGCGGTGGCGGCAACGTCGATATAACCGTTACGGGTTCATCGGCGAGCGATATTCGTATCGCGACGGAGAAGATTACAGATGCCGTAAGTAACCTGCAAGGAACCGATAACGTAAGCAACAATTTACAGGATGGAACGAAGGGCATTGCCATCGAAGTCCGTCAGAAGGATGCGTCCAAGCATGGACTCTCTGCGGCACAAGCCTCCATGATGCTTCGTCCGTTCCTGACTGAAACGAATGCGGGTCGAATTGGCGATGGTACGAAAGCGAGCGATCTGTACCTATCCTTGAATGGTACGACAATCTCCTCCATAGCCGATATCGGAAATTTGAAGCTTCACACCCCGATGGGTACGGATATTCAAGTCAAAGACATTGCCGAAGTGAAAGAGAAGCAGTTGCCTAGCACGCTGCAGTTCAAGAACGGATCGGAGTATGCGACGGTTTCGGCCAAAATCACGGATAAAAATGTAAGTAAAGTGAATCAAGCACTGGAAGAAGCGCTAAAAAAACTCGTTCTTCCAACTGGTATCGAATACTCGCTTGGCGGCAGCGATGCGGATGTTCAGCAGATGATGAGCGATATGATGATGGCGATGCTGATCGCCGTTGGAATGGTCTACATCGTGATGGTCATCGCGTTCCGCGAAGGAAGAGCTCCTCTTGCCGTATTGTTCTCCTTGCCATTTGCCCTCATTGGCGGCTTGGTTGGAACGTTAGCAGCAGGAGAGCCGGTATCCGTCTCTAGCATGATTGGATTCCTGATGCTGATAGGAATCGTCGTCACGAACGCGATCGTGTTGGTAGAGCGCGTGCAGCAGCAGATCGAGCACGGGCTCACGATCCGCGAGGCATTGATCGAAGCGGGCGGAACGAGACTGCGGCCGATCCTCATGACCGCGATTGCCACGATCTGCGCCTTGACGCCGCTTGCAATTGGACTTGGCGGCGGAAGCATCATCTCGAGCGGACTTGCGGTTGTTGTAATCGGCGGACTGGCTAGCTCCACGTTACTGACACTGGTTGTCGTTCCGGTCATGTATGAATTACTCTACTTCAAACGCTCGCGTAAGCAAAGACAGGTTCAAGCACCCGTTAAAGAGGAAGTAGCTGCTTAATCTGATTTAATTAAGAGAGAAAAACACCCCTTACCGCACTTGTGCGTAAGGGGTGTTTTGAATTCAGGGAAGGAATGATTAATGGAAGGTTTGCCCATACTAAAAGCTATGAAAACCGTTTTTGGTAGGAGGTATGGGAATGTTTAAGTGGGTAAGCTGGGTTATCCGGATGGGAGCGACAGCTTTGCTGCTCAGCTTCTTGTGTATTTGGACAACGGGATATATCGTGAACAGTTATATGGAAACGGTTATTAAGCAACTGGATTTGCCGCTAGATACACAGCCGTTCGCGTTGTCCGGGATGTGGGGAACCTTATGGGGAGCGGAGAAATCCCCGCAAGCGGAAGCTTCGGCAAGCAAGGAGGCGACGGATAAGAGAAACGTAGAGGAAAATAAGGAGATAGAGACGGAAAGTCCTGATGATTCGATCAAGGAACCCGAAGCTTCAAGCTCTCCCTCGACGCCGGATTCCGTTAACGAAAATTCGGGAGCTGCTCCCGTCAAGGACGCAGCCGCGGAGCCGGACGATGAAGCAAGCCCGAACCCGGAGAGCGGAGAAGACGTTGACTCGATACCGGTGTTTAACGGGCAATCCGGAGGGAGCCAGTTAACGGATTCGCAACGGCAAGCCTTGTATGCCATGGTCGTGTCTAAGCTAAATCAGGATCAGCTAAAGCAGCTATCGGAATCATTGCAAGGCGGCCTGACGGCAGAAGAGCTGGTTCAAGTGCAGAACATGCTCAAGTCATCGCTTAACGAGGGAGAATACTCTCAAATGATGGAATTGCTCCAAGGGAAGGCAGAATCGGATACGGACGCGCTTTCAGAGTAAATTAAACGCTTACAACTCGAATAACCACCGGTCTATTTCCCGGTGGTTATTACCATTTTTCATAATTCTAATGAGGTCAAAAGGTTGATAGATTTGTCGGAGGTATGCTAAAGTTATAACAACCTTTTGCCAAAACCGGGAAAAGAATACCGAATGCAAGCGTAAAGGAGAAGATCATGACCGTTGTCAAGGGAACGGATCGGATCCGGAAAATCGCTGCCGCTTCGCGGCATATCTTCCGGCATGTTCGATATGCACAGCCTATTCTAAGCAATTTGATCCGTAATTATAGACAGCCGCTTATCGTGACAGCTTGCGGCATTGCCGCAGTGGTCGCGATCGGAATCGGCGGGCATCAATATGTTCAAGCCAGCAGCGTAGAGTATTATACTGTTCTCCTCGATGGGAAACCTATCGGAGAGATCAGCAGCGAGCAGAAAGTGGAGCAGTTATTAGCCTCTAAAGCTTCCGAGCTTGAGAAAGCGGACACGCCCATACGCTCGGTACTTAATGAAGATCAGGTCACCTACGAGCCTGAAAGGGCTTACAAAAAGAAGACGGACGACGATGCGACGCTCGCTCTTCTATCCGGGATGCTTAAAACCCATCCGATCGGCGTGAAATTGATCATCGACGGTGAGGTAGTAGGCGTCGTTCGCGATGAGAAGACGGCGAATGCCCTTCTGCAGCGGGTGAAGAACAAGTATGTTCCCGCTAGATTAATGGTCAAAGCTAAGAATGCCGGCACGGAAGTTAAATCCCTAACGGTTAAGACAAGTTCATCAGCGGCGGCGGCAACGGAGACCAAACCGCAAAGAACGGTTACATCCGTTAGTTTCGTAGAGCAGGTAGATATGGTGACGGCGGATATCGATGCAACCGTGCTGTCAGATCCTGAGGAGCTGTATCGTAAGTTAACCGAAGGAGAACCGATTCCACGGAAGTATACGGTGAAAGAAGGCGATTGCTTGGGCTGCATTGCCTCTAAGCTGAATATTTCCGAGGAGTTCATCTATCAGAACAATAAGTGGCTCAAGGATGATAAGCTGCAGATTGGCGACGTGCTCGATCTATCCGAATCGGAGCCCCCGATCTTAAACGTAAGTTCGGTGGAGCAAGTGACGGAGATTGAAGACATCGAGCCGCCGGTCGAATATAAGAAGAGCGATGCCATGAAAGTAGGCCAGTCCAAGGTTCTTCGAGAGGGAACGCCGGGCCGACAACAGGTCACCTACCGCTTAATCAAGCGTAACGGGTCTCTGATAGAAGAAGAGAAAGTCGCCGTGAAGCTGCTCAAGAAAGCAATCCCGGAGATCATCCTTAAAGGTACCAAGGTCATACGGGGCGAAGGCTCCGGCAAATTCTCCTGGCCCGTTGTCGGGGCTCGAATTACGAGTTATATGGGCGCTAGATGGGGCCGGATGCATAAGGGAATCGACATGATCGGCGGTAGCAGCATATTGGCTGCCGATGAAGGCGTCATCGAGTATGCCGGCTACAAATCAGGCGGATTAGGCAATGCAGTCATTATTGATCACAATAACGGATTCAAGACCGTATACGGCCATATGAAGAGCGTCAAAGTCAAAAAAGGCCAAATCGTCGAAAAAGGCGATGTAATCGGAATTATGGGCAGCACCGGTCATTCCACAGGCACTCATCTTCATTTCGAAGTGTATTTGAACGGCAAGCTTAAGAATCCTACGAGTTACTTGTAATAGAGACGAAGGCTTTCCGGTTGGCCCGTTAGGGACCCTGGAGAGCCTTTTTTGTCCAACGATTAGAAAATATAAGTTTCTATGTCCTTATGTTCATCTAATCGCTCGATACAAACGTGTTCCGCCATCCGAAGGACGGCGAAGCCGTTTTACTTGGTTATACGAACTGCCACGAAACGCCATTGGGCTCTTGCCTGCATTATGGTAAGATAACAATAGAATAGCTTCCGAGAAGCGGGAGGCGGTGACGTCATGTTAGGTAAAATTCTGGTCGTGGACGATGAGCGGCCGATTGCGGATATTCTGAAATTCAATCTTGAAAAAGAAGGTTACGAGGTTGTCTGCGCATTTGACGGCGAGGCGGCGGTTCGGCTTGCTTTCGAAGAGGAGCCCGATCTGATCCTGCTCGATCTTATGCTGCCCATTAAGGACGGGATGGACGTCTGCCGCGAAGTACGGACGCGTCTGTCAACGCCTATTATTATGCTTACGGCGAAGGACAATGAAATCGACAAAGTTCTCGGACTTGAGCTCGGCGCCGACGATTACGTGACGAAGCCGTTCGGCACGCGCGAGCTGCTTGCCCGGGTGAAGGCGCACTTGCGGCGCCAGCGCAAGGTGGAGGCAGCCCGGACGGACGAAGATGTTCAGCCGGAGTCCGAGCGTCAAGGCTTGAAGCTGTTCAACCTGTTCATCGATACGGATATGTATGTCGTCTATAAGAACAATCTACCGCTCGATCTGACCCATCGGGAGTTCGAGTTGGTCCATTACCTTGCACGGAATAGCGGGAAAGTCATGACGCGCGAGCATTTGCTTCAAGCGGTGTGGGGATTCGAGTATTTCGGGGACGTACGCACCGTCGACGTTACGATCCGCAGGCTTCGGGAAAAGCTTGAAGACGATCCTAGCCGCCCGGAGATCATCATGACAAGACGCGGACTCGGTTATTTGGTACGGAATCCGAGGATGACGGGCGGTCAATACGGATGAAAGGCGTTCGCATGTTCCGCAGCATTCAGATTAAGCTTATTCTGATGGTGCTGCTGCTCATCCTGATCGCAGTGCAATTGATCGGGGTGTATTTCATCAGCACGATGAAGACTTCGCTAATCTCCTCCTTTACGGTCAACCTGAATCGGCAGGCGAATCTGTTGACGACTTTCTTATCCGAGCTAAATCTTACTTCGGACAACAAGGATGAGAACGCGCAGACGGGGACAACGGCAATGTTGAGTGGGCTCGTGAGCAACTTCGTTGAGTTCAGCGGCGCGGAAATTCAAGTACTCGACGCAGGCGGCAGGGTGCTGGCTACGTCCAAGCAATCCCAACAGTCGTATATCGGACGCAAGAATACGTCCCTATTGGTTAGCCGCGCGCTGCAAGGGGTTCGGGACAACGAAGAAGAGATCATAGACGAAGACAATACGCGGAACAAAGTCATAGCAAAGCCGGTCATCAGCAACGGCAAGATCGTAGGCGCCATCTATATCGTCGCATCGATGAAAGAGCTATATCAGACGATGGAGGGGATTAACCGGATATTCGTCTCGGCGACCTTGATTGCACTCGGGCTTACCGCTATTCTCGGGGTTCTGCTCGCGGGAACCATTACCTCCCCGATCAAGGCGCTCACCCGCCAAGCCACGGCCGTGGCGGAAGGGCGCTTCAACGAACGGGTTCCGGTATTCGGCAAAGACGAGATCGGCCAACTTAGCGCAGCCTTCAACGACATGACCGACCGCTTAAGCGACGCACTGTCGATCAACGAAGAGGAGAAGGAAAAGCTGGCTTCGATACTGTCCAATATGAGCGACGGAGTCTTGGCGACCGATGAGCTAGGCCGTGTTATCGTAACCAACCGGAGAGCTAAGGGCATGCTGGGCTTCACGGAGCTTAACGAAGGAACAACGCTGTCCGAAGCGCTCGGAATCGAGAAGGAACCGATTGCCGACACGCTTGAGGGGAAAGAGTCTTCACTGCTGCTTAACAGGGAATTGGAAGAACACGGAGAGGAATTGGTGTTCCGTGTTACTCTCACTCCTATTCGCCGCCGCGATAAAGGCGTTGCCGGCGCCATAGCGGTGCTTCAGGACGTCACGGAGATGGAGAAGCTGGAGCAGTCCCGGCGCGAGTTCGTTGCGAACGTTTCCCATGAGCTTCGGACGCCGCTCACGACCATTAAGAGTTATGCCGAAGCGCTGGATGACGGGGCTCTGGATGAACCGCCTCTCGCTGACCGTTTCGTAGGCGTTATCCGCAGCGAGACGGAACGGATGATTCGGCTCGTGACCGACCTGCTTCACCTGTCCCGGTTCGATTCCCGTCGTAATCAGCTGCAGCGCCAGAAGATCGACGTTACGGAGATGCTGGAGGAAGTGGTGGACCGGTTTTCTTTCCAATTGCGCCAGAAAGCCATTACCGTAACGGTGAAAGTCGACAAAAAGCAGAAGACGGCATGGCTGGATCGGGACGGGATCGATCAGGTTTTGGACAATCTCGTATCCAACGCAATTAAATACACGCTAGACGGCGGTTCCATTGATATATCCGCCAAGAGCAATGAAGCTGGTCAATTGGCGATTGCCATTAAAGATACGGGGATCGGTATTCCGAAGAAGGATCTAAACCGTATTTTCGAACGATTTTACAGAGTGGACAAGGCAAGGTCGCGCAACATGGGCGGGACAGGCCTAGGCTTATCGATTGCCCGGGAAATCGTCAGAGCCCATGGCGGCTCGATTGCCCTTGATTCCGAAGCCAATGTCGGTACCATAGTCACTGTGCTGTTGCCGATCGTGCCGGAAGGAAGTGAAACCGCATGATCGAGAAAGGAAAATCGGTCCTGCTCTTCCTGCTCGTGCTGCTTAGTCTCGTCCAAAGCTACTTTCTTGCCTACAGCACTCCATATATGGAAGCCAAGATAAAGACCGAGCTTGATTACGTGAAGGCGGAGCCGCTGGGAGAGGAAGAGGAGGTGGAAAACCTCATATTTCCAGAACAGCTCGTGCTTCATCTGGGCGACGACAAGCATACGGTTTTCTATCCGAGCACGACGTATTACGAGTTGATTCTCGATAAGCTCAAAAGCCGAGAGTTCAAAGGAATGCAGCGGGTATCCGTTAATTCGGTCGATTGGGATCAAATCAGGCGGGAGTATCAAGGAGTGGAGCTGCGTTTTGGAAGGGCGGTGCCATTCGAGCTCTTGCAGCGAGTGCTTAAGATTGATGGCGATTTCCTGTTCTCCAGGGATTCCATCGATCGCATCTGGATTTATGCCAGCAAGAGCAGCGACGAGGTACGGACGTTCTTCTTCAGCGCGGACGGCCGCAACGTCTATGAATCCGATCGGGCGGACCTGACGATTGGCGACGTTGAAGGTTACGTGGGATTCGGCCAGTACTGGGATCCCTATACGTCCCAAGACGGCGAGTTATATATTCCCGAGAAACCGATAACAAGGCTATTGGAAATGAAGGTCGCGTTCAACCGGTATACGACGGATCAAATGCAGGACAACTTGTTCTTCGATCCGGGAATTACGAGAACGATTCCCAGCAAGACCGGGCCGCAGTTTTATACCGATGGCAGGAGAGGGCTTAAGGTCGAGCAGAACGGCGTCTGGATGTCTTTTACCGATCCCGTGGCGCCGACAGATGGCGAGAACGATATAATTGATAATGTGATGGCGGCGATCAGCTTCGTTAATCAGCATGGAGGATGGAACGGTAAGCATCAGTTCGTCAAGGAGGCCGAAGGGGAGACAGGCAGCGCCGTTATCCGGTTCCAGCAGTATTACAGAGACGTGCCTATCGTGTCCGGCAGATCGATGAACTTCGGTTATATGCAGCTGACTTTGCAGCAAGGGTACGTGTCTTCTTATAATAGATCTTTGCTCGTACTTGGCAAAGAAGTGACGAACAAGAGCAGCAGACGGCTGCCGGGAGGCGATCAGTTGCGGAAATTGCTTAACGATATGGATGCCGGCGGCAGGAAAATTGAAGCATTGTTCCCCGCTTACAGGCCGATTCTGGATAAGGATGCGATTGTCTTGAGTCCGGTTTGGGCGGCTAGGTTGGTAAACGGCGAGGTTGTCATCGTCACGGATTCGGGACCGGTGGCCGCAAATTAACGGTAATTTGAGCGTGAGCGCGAAACGGAAGGAGGGGGAAGGATGGACTGGAGACGAGCCAAGACCGTATTGATCTTGTCATTTCTCATGTTGAACGTGATTCTGGGTTCCCAGCTATGGCTCGAGTGGCGGGAGAGATTAAATACGGCGGTCGATTGGACATCGCTTCCTCCTGAAACGCTGCAGTTTATGCACGAAAAGAACATTCAGGTAGATGAGAATGTAAAAATACCGACGGATACTCCCGTGATGAGAGAACTGACCTATACGTTCAAGCAACGGACAGGGGATACCATCAATGATCGAATAATGATATCTCCATCTCCCGAAACTCGAATCGTTTATTTCGAGGAGGAGCTGGCGGGAGCTTTGGGGAACGTTATACCGGAGCTCGGAAGTTATACGTTCGATTCGCCCGGCAGCCGCGACGGTGTCTTTGTCTTTAACCGGATGGAGGGCGGCTGGCCGATGTTCGACATTCACTTGGAGCTCTTCTATAGCGAGCAGAAAATTAAAGCTTACTTACAGGATCAAATTGAAATTAAGCCTTCCAGCGGCGCCAAGGAACAGCAGGTGTTGACCGCTGCCAAAGCGCTGGCCAAAGTCATCGAGATAAATTTGCCTGCGGGCTCCGTCATTAAGGAAATCCGCTTGGGGTATCATGGAGAAATCTTCGAAGACGCGGAAGCGCAAGTTTCGGCACCGTCTTGGAGGGTTTTGCTGGAAAATGGCGAAGAAGTGTATTATGTGAATGCGATCAGCGCCGAGGTCACGACAGAGAAAGGCGATTCTCTAGTAAATCCTTAGGTGCGTAAGCACCCTTAGGAATCGCGAGGAACGTCCGGGAGAGGAATAGGAAGCTATCATGGGACTTCGTTTCACGGTTTTGTCCAGCGGATCGACAGGTAACGCGACCGTCGTATCCACGGATTCGGCTACCGTACTCATCGATGTCGGTTTAAGCGGCAAAAAGATAGAAGAGTTAATGAACGAGCGAGAGGTTTCGGGACGCGATCTGGACGGAGTGCTGGTTACCCATGAGCATTCCGACCATATTAAAGGCCTGGGAGCTTTCGCACGCAAGTATCAGGTTCCCGTCTATGCCAATGAGAAAACGTGGGCAGCCATGCATCGGACGGTCGGTGAAATACCGGATACGCAGCGGAAGATACTGCCGACGGATGGCGTAATGGAAATCGCGGATTTGCGGATCGAATCGTACGCGATCTCTCACGATGCGGTCGAACCGGTCGGCTATTGCTTTCAAGCGGGCGGGGTTAAGCTGAGCTTGGCAACGGATCTTGGCTACGTGAGCGACAAGGTGATGCGTCAATTGCAGAATTCCGACGTCATGGTGCTAGAGTCCAATCATGACGTGAATATGCTGAGGATGGGCCGATACCCATGGAACATCAAGAGGCGCATACTGGGCGATACCGGCCATCTTTCCAACGAAGCGGCGGGCGAAGCGCTCTGCAGCTTGCTGACTGGCAACTTGAAGAGAGTTTATTTGGCGCATTTGAGCCAAGAGCATAACTTGATGGATTTAGCCAAACTAACCGTGAATACAGTATTAGAAGACAACGGTTTTTTCTATCAGAAGCATGAATTGGCGTTATGCGATACATATCACGACCGGCCGACATTGTGGGATATCGTAAAAGAAGCGTGATATATAGATTGGAAAATTATAAGAGCAGCTGCCTGTCGAGCTCGGCTTCCATCTGCGTCGCTTTCTCCCGGATTTCGTCGGGTGTCAGTATTCCTTTTTCGACCAGAAGCTCGATTAAAGTGCTTAGAGCAAGGAGCTGTCTATACTGGTCATGCTTCATGTCAGACACCTGCGATGCAAGCTCAAGGTACTGCCAACCGTAAGCGGTAGTTTTCATTGGGCATCCTTCCTTTCTTTACATGCGGATTATGAGGGGAAACCACTTGCTTGTCCTCTCCGATTCTATTACTATTCTAGTCAAAACATAAATAAACATTCCTATTATTTAAATGATTCTCAGTATAAACGATAGATAACTAGATATTATAAGTAAGAGGATCAACCGCAGCGGCGTGGGGAACCGGTATTTCCCCTATCAGAAGGATGGTGCATGACCATGAGCTTGTTTGATGATGATTTCTACTCCACACGGGTTAAGAGGCGTTCCCGCAAAGGGATGGGTTCCAATTCCCGGCCCTTAGGGGGGTTCCGCCAGGGATCCATGTTCCGGGTCGCTATAATATCTTCGATTGCCAGTTCGCTAATCGTTGCGGTTTTGTTCGTTCTGTTGAACGGCGGAGGAGATCCGGACCCGGAAGCCAAACCCGCCTTGACCGGAGGACAGGCGCTTGTGGAAACTTCGGAACGGATTATTTCGGCATCCGAGAAAGTTCGTCCGGCGGTTGTCAGCATCATTAATCTTACGAACCAAGCGTTAGAGGAGCAAGGCGAGGACGAGATTTACGACGAGGATGAAATCCCTTACTACGCGAGCCTGGGCTCTGGCGTTATTTTTCAGAAAAAAGACGGTAAAGCCTACATTATTACGAATGCGCATGTCATCCAGGATGCCGCCGAAGTTCAGGCCGTTCTGGTTAACGGGGATAAAAAAGAAGCGAAGATCATCGGCAAAGACACCATTACCGACTTGGCGATATTGCAGGTGGACGACAAAGACATCGATACGGTCGTTGAAATCGGCAATTCCGATAAGCTGCGCGTAGGCGAAATGGTGATTGCCATCGGCAACCCGCTCGGATTCGGGGATTCGTTGACGCAAGGTATCGTTTCCTCCACGAATCGAATTATACCGGTGTCATTGAACCAAGATGGCATCTACGATTGGGAACAGGAAGTCATTCAGACCGATGCGGCCATTAACCAAGGAAACAGCGGCGGTGCATTGGTGGATTTGAACGGCAAGCTGGTGGGCATCAACAGCATGAAAGTGTCGGATACGGGAGTCGAAGGCATCGGATTCGCGATACCGGTCGATGATGTCATGCCGATTCTGGATTCCCTCATGGAAACGGGTAAAGTTTCCAGACCCTATATGGGTGTCTACTCGATGGATTTGGGGATGTACCTTGACAGTCCGCAGGCACTTGAGCCCGAAGAGGGAAGCGGCGACGAGAAAGCGGATAAGAGTGACGAAGGCGACGGAGAGTTCGAAGCGGCTGCACCGGTAATCCCGGATGGGATCACGGACGGCATTATCGTTCTTGAGGCTGTTGGACCTTCATTGGAAGCAGGGCTTGAATTTAACGATATCATCGTGGCGCTTGATAATAAGCCGATCGACAGTACGATGGATCTTCGCAAATATTTGTATAACTCCAAAAAAATCGGGGAATCGTTGAATGTAACGTATTATCGCGACGGAAAGAAACAGACGACTGAAGTGAAGCTATCGGAAAAAGCGGAAGAAAAGCAGGAAGAGCGTTAGAAGAAGGGAACAAAACCATGTATTGTGTATGCCGTGAGCATGTTGAGCTTGCGATCGACAAATTCATAGACGAATATGAGGATGCGCCGGATCTGGTTAACCTGGAGACGACGACGTTCTCTGCCTGGACCCCGCCTGAGCATTGCGAATGGTGTGGAAATATGGCGGAGGTATTGGTTGTTTAAAAAGGGGTTTGAAAAAAAACTTATAAATTTTTCCGAATTGCCCGTTGACATTTCTTGGGGGCCGATGGTAAAGTGACACATATACTTTGATGAACGGAAAGGAGGGTTACGGACATGCGCAACGGACTTCGTGATATGGCATTGGCAATACCGCCAGTAGGCGGTTCAGCATTTCACCGATATGGACGTAACCCTCTCGCGACTTAATGATTACGGAATAGAGAACGGTGGATTCTCTCTAACGTAATAAGGCGCATGGTTACGGCAGCGTAATCGTGCGCCTTTTTTATCGCATACGGCAGTTGAAACGGCATTCGGCCGGCTTCAACGCCGCATGCGGAAGAGGATGGGCTAACCATTCTCTAGGGCGTATCGCTTACGGCGGTATGCCTTTTTTGTTCTTCATTAAGAGGAGTGTGAACACATAAATATGTTTATCGTATTGAAAAAATTAAGTTGGTTTTTCCGAATGTATTGGAAGCGGTATGCGGTCGCTATCGTGCTCCTTACGATCGTGGGGATTCTAGACGTTATTCCTCCCAAGCTTATCGGAGTCGCGATTGACGGGATCCATCAGGAAACGCTGACCGGTACGAAGTTGATGCAGCTGCTCGCATACTGGGGGGCGCTGACCGTTGTTGGGTACGGTCTCACTTATGTCTGGCTCTACCAGCTATTCGGAGGCGCGTTCGTATTGGAGCGTCTGCTCCGTTCACGGCTCATGCGGCATTTGCTGAAGATGAACCCTACGTTCTACGAACGCAATCGTACGGGCGATCTAATGGCTAGGGCAACGAACGATCTTGGCGCGGTATCCGTGACGGCGGGCTTCGGAATATTGACGCTCATCGATTCGACGCTGTTCATGATGACGATTCTCGTCGTGATGGCAGGGTTGATTAGCTGGAAGCTGACGCTGGCGGCGATGCTGCCTCTCCCGATTATGGCGCTGCTCATGCAGCACTTCGGCAAGAAGATTCACGATCGGTTCATGAAGTCGCAGGATGCTTTCGGCAACTTGAACGATCAGGTGCTGGAGTCGGTATCGGGGGTCAGGGTCATCCGGGCTTTCGTTCAGGAAGATGCAGACCGGCAGAGGTTCAGCAACATGACGGACGATGTGTTCGGTAAAAATATCGCGGTCGCCAAGATCGACGCGCTATTCGAGCCGACGGTGAAAATTCTGGTGGGAATCAGTTACTTAATCGGTTTGTGTTACGGGGCTGTGCTCGTATTCCGGGGCGAAATCACGCTTGGCGAGATGGTGTCGTTCAACATGTTCCTCGGGATGCTCATCTGGCCGATGTTCGCCATAGGCGAACTGATCAATATTATGCAACGCGGCAACGCGTCGCTAGACCGGATCAACGAGACGCTCGGCGTGAAGGCGGACGTGAAGGAGGCCGATGCCCCCGTTGCCTTGGAAGTTCCGGAATCGATCACCTTCGATGGCGTAACTTTCCGTTATCCTTCCTCGTCGATCGATAACCTGGTGGACATCTCGTTCTCGCTTCGCAGAGGCCAGACGCTCGGTATCGTCGGAAGGACGGGAAGCGGCAAAACGACGCTGCTCAAGCAGTTGCTTAGGGAATATCCGATGGGCGATGGCAAACTGACCGCAGGCGGAGTACCTCTGACGGAAATCGAGCTGGATCGCCTGCGCAGCTGGATCGGATACGTGCCGCAGCAGCCGATCCTGTTCAGCAAAACGATTCGCGAGAATATTTGGTTCGGCTGCACGGACGAAACCTCCGATGAAGACCGGCTCAACCGGGCGCTCGAGCTCGCATCGTTCCGCAAAGACGTGGCATTCCTGCCGGAAGGCTTGGAGACGCTCGTCGGCGAGAAGGGCGTGGCCCTCTCCGGAGGACAGAAGCAGCGAGTCAGCATCGCTAGGGCGGTTATCGCCGACCCGGAGATTCTGATGCTTGACGATGCCTTGTCGGCGGTAGATGCGAAGACGGAGACGGAAATTCTGGAAGGCATTCGCAGCGAACGCGAAGGGAAGACGACGATCATAACGACGCACCGGCTATCCGCGGTGCAGCATGCGGATTGGATCATCGTGCTGGACGAAGGACGGATTACCGAGGAAGGCACGCACGAGCAGCTTCTGCAGCTAGGCGGCTGGTATAAGGAGCAATACGATCGGCAGCAGCTTGCTTCCATCGTTGAAGCTTAAGATTAAAGTAACAGACGAATGAAGGTGACATTAACCATGGGTAACACTGGCAAACGATTATTTCAATATGCTTTGAATTTCAAGAAACCGATTATGCTCGCGCTTGCGCTGTTACTGCTTGCGGTGGGCGTGGAGCTGATCGGCCCTTTCCTCGCTAAGCGAATGATAGACACGAACATTATGGGCATCGAGAAGCCGTGGTACGAGACGAAACAGGAAGAGAGCTATGCCGTTCCCTATAAGGGAAGCTGGTATAAGCGTTCGGACCATTGGAAGGCTGAAGAGGCTCAAGGGCGGGAAGTTCACGTCTTGCAGTCGGGTCGTACGTATTATTTCGTCGATGCGGCCGGCGTTCCGAATACCGGCAAGCGGACCTTCAGCGAAGGGCAGCTGTCCGTTGCAACGGAAGACGGAAGCATTGAGCAATATCCGGCAGCCAGGCTGACCGCAGGAGAGACCTACGAGTTCTACAAGCCGGAGTTCCGCAGCATGATCGTGCTCGCGATTAGTTATGTCGGTCTTCTTCTGGTCGGCGCAGTGCTTGCCTATTGGCAGCGATTGTTGCTTCAAGTGTCCGCCAACCGGATCGTGCGCAAGATGCGCAACGACGTATTCAGGCACATTCAGCGGCTTCCGGTGCAGTACTTCGATAATTTGCCCGCGGGTAAAGTCGTAGCTAGGGTTACGAACGATACGGAAGCTATCCGGGAATTATACGTATCGGTTCTTGCGAACTTTTTCTCCGGAATCATCTATATTACCGCCATTATCGGCGCCTTGTTCGTGCTCGATGCCAACCTTGCGCTGATCGCATTGCCGTTTATTCCAATTTTGTACGTATGGATCGTCGTGTACCGGAAGTTCGCGGGGAAATACAATCACGTCATCCGTACGCGCCTTAGCGATATTAACGGTATGATCAATGAATCGATCCAAGGGATGCCGATCATTCAAGCGTTCCGCAAGCAGAAGGAAACGATGGCCGAGTTCAACGAGATGAACGACGAATATTTCAAGTATCAGAATAAGCTGCTAAGCCTGAATTCCATTACCTCGCACAACCTGGTGAACGTGCTGAGGAACGTCGTCTTTATCGGCGTCGTCTGGCTGTTTGCGAGAGATTTTCTCGGGACGGCGGTGACGGTTGGCGTGCTGTACGCTTTCATCGACTACATGAACCGGATGATGCATCCGGTCATCGGGATCGTTAACCAGCTGTCGAATCTTGAAGTGGCTCGGGTATCGGCGGAGCGGGTGTTCACGCTGCTCGATGAGCCTGGAATTGAAGTGTCCGATAGCCGTATGGAGCGCTACAAAGGAAACGTGAGCTTCGAGGCGGTAACGTTCGGTTACAAGCCGGGTGAGGATGTTCTGAAGAACATCACGTTCCGAGCGCGGCAAGGGGAGACCGTTGCTCTGGTCGGCCACACCGGTTCAGGTAAAAGCTCGATTCTGAACCTGCTGTTCCGGTTCTACGACGTAGAGCGGGGAGTCATTTCGGTGGATGGCATCGACGTACGGGATATGCCGAAGCAGCAGCTTCGCCAGCATATGGGCATCGTGCTTCAGGACCCATTCCTGTTCACGGGTACAATCGCTTCGAACGTCAGCTTGGACGATCCTTCTATTTCCCGGGAAAAGGTAGAGCAGGCGCTGCGAGACGTCGGAGCATACGATATGTTCATGCAGCTGCCGGGCGGATTGGATGAGCCTGTAATCGAGAAAGGCAGCACGTTGTCCGCAGGGCAGCGGCAGCTGATCTCGTTCGCGAGGGCGTTGGCTTTCGATCCGGCGATTCTGATCTTGGACGAAGCGACGGCAAGCATCGATACCGAGACGGAATCGATCATTCAGCAGGCGCTTGACGTATTAAAGCGGGGGCGGACAACGTTCGTCATCGCTCACAGGCTGTCGACGATCCGTGCGGCCGACCAGATTCTCGTGCTCGATCGCGGGCAAATCACGGAACGCGGCAATCACGACGAATTAATGCGGCAAGGTGGCAAGTACTTCGCCATGTATCAGCTGCAGCAGGGTGCGGTTGAGATTGTGGCGTAGATGAAAGAAGAGCTATCCAACAAGGTCAAACAGGACCTTGCGGATAGCTCTTTTCTATGCCTTGCATCTCGCTAGGCTTGCGGATGAAGAGGACGATGCTTAAGAGACCGATGGCTACAAAACCGAGAGAGGCGATAAAAGCAGCTTGATAGCCCGCGACTAAAGCGGAAAGAGTATGCTCTTGGTTAGCGAGAGACTTCTGAGTAAAAGCATTTGCCAGCGGAACCAATAGGGCTAAACCTGGCGATGTGCCAACTTGCGGCGCGGTATTCCACAATCCTGAAGCGAGTCCCTGATGCTGTGGAGCCGCCGCTGAAGTAAACGAAATAGCGGCGGCAACGATGACGCTTGCCACTCCAATTCCTACGAACAGGCTTCCCGGTAGAATAATTCGCCAGTAGTGCGCATCGACGGACAGTTGGGACAGCCACCATGCACCGATACCGAAAGCGCACATACCCGTCAGTAAAATGGTTTTAGTGCCTATCTGAGACACGTATTTCCCTATAGACCAAACCGCTTAATCCCAAAGTCACCAGAATAGCGCCGGGAATATCTATGGGGTTGCGCACCGGTTTGCTTTCCGGCAGGAGTCTTGACAACAAGACGATAACCATCAATCCGATAGGGACATTAATAATAAATACCCATCGCCAATTAAGCACCGAAGTCAAAAAGCCGCCCAGAATAAGGCCCATCAGGAAACCGACAGCAGAAACCGCGCCTAGCATGCCTAAAGCACGGTTTCTTTCTTTACCTTGCGCAAATAGGGTAGTGACAATGGACATGACGTTAGGTGCGATAATAGCGGACCCAAGTCCTTGAAGACCTCTTGCGGAAATTAATAGATACGGATTGGAAGCCAGCCCGCCCATCACCGATGCGAGAGTGAATAGAACCAACCCGCTAATTAATGTCCGACTTCGCCCATAACGATCACCTATTTTACCCCCAAGCAATAAGAACCCCCCCAAAACACAAGGTATACGCGCTAATGACCCATTGGAGGCCGGCGGCGGAGAACATAATCTCATGCTGGATCGAAGGCAGTGCAATATGAACGATGGATGCATCCAAGAGCCCCATGAGATGCGCGGAGCATTTCACCTTAGGGTTTTTGCTTATATTAAAATAGCCGCAGCTTTCGCTGTGGCTATTTGTTTTACAGAATCTGAAGTTAGAGAAGTTCGTCTGGACATCAGAAATGACGGGGAAAGAGATAAAGTTTTTTTCATTTATGATATCAAGTTCTTGTCATCCGACAAGTAACAGGACGTAATTATTATTTGTTATTGCTTACGATGATCTTAATAACGGCCCCCTTTTTAACTTCCGATCCACCCACTGGCATTTGCTCAATAACTTTATCAGGAGTGCTTGTAGTAGTACCTGAAGAAGCTTCGTCAACAATAATTTCTGGTATGCCTAAGCCTACTGATTGAATAATTTCGACAGCGTTATCAGGATACAATCCTGTTACATCTGGCATTAAAAACGCCCTCTCAGTACCCATATTCGCATAAACGACTATGGATAATCCAAGGATTAGAACAAGTAAAAGAAACCAAACTTTGATTTTGATCTCACGGTCTAAAACTAATCGAATTGTTTTCATAATTAACCCTCCTAAAAACTCCTAAAAACCATTAAAAACTACTAAAAACTACTAAAAACTAGATTGTAATTTTTTACCTAAAGTGGTAACATGATAAATGAATTCAAATATATGGATAAAGGTGGTGCTTCTTCTATATATACAATAATAAACTAAGAAAGTTGCATTGCTCACAAAAAAAATAGGAGATGAAAAAAATGTCTATTAAAAAACTAAGTATGTTGATGATGCTCGCTCTGATTTTTGTCATGCCTTCAATTTCAAATGCTGAAAGTATTGCAAAAAAATTAACCGATAAAGATATTTCATCAATAGTAAAAAAAGCTGTTAAAGAACACGGGTCTGTTACAGCACCAATGATTGTTGAGACAAATACAATTGATCCTGAAGATGGGGCTAGAGTATCTATTTATGTTATTCCTGAATCTCCAACTACTTTATCGAGTGCCAGTGACATTTCAATTAAATCCACAACACCCATATCTCAACATATAATACCTCAGGGAACAAAAATGATTTATTCTAAACCCGATGGACAACCGTGGACGGTCGAAACAACAACATCACTTCATATGTCAGTCTATATTCAAGGTAGTAATACTAACTGGATTAGTAGCACTAACATGAGGCTCGGACACTTGAATGGTTCAACTGGAAGTGATATAGCAAGTGAATCACAGACAGGAACATGGTATGGAGATCCTCTTTATAGGAGGTATTTCTCTTATAGCCATAGCGCAGACGCCACAAAAGTGAGATTTTTTATAACAAATAATTCGGCTGCTGATGTATCTATTCAAGGGTATATTGATTTCTAATAATATCCAGTATATCTATAACACTTATTGGATCCAGTTATTTGGGTTCAATAGGCGTTTTATTTTGATAATAGTGAGATAGGTATTTCGAGATGTTATCAAACCCTTCCGGTAGTCAAGTAGGCAGTGGGGAAGGGGAGGGGGGCGTAACGGTCAAAACCCGTAATGATGCACTCGCTCCTGGATGTAGAATGGATTGAGGATATGATGTAGAAAAGGGGGCGCTGGCATGAAGCTGCAAGGCCCCTGAATTGATGCGGAGTCGGGAGAAATACCGTGCTCAACTGTCTGCGTTGTTTACCGAGTCGCGCTGATCGCTATTACCTACATGCGTGTAAATCAATGATGTATTAACGTCTTCATGCTCAATTGATTTTTTAGCCTAGCCAAATCGTTGTTCTTCTTATGAAAGTTGGTTGCATATGAATGGCGGAGTTTATGTAGTGTTAACGCCGGCTTTCCCAAAGAACTCACATATCGCTCGAGCATTTTTTGAGCAGCTCTTACAGATAATCGGTTCACTTTTCCTTTAGGCAATAAAGGCAAAGAGAGGAAAACTGCAGTTTGATTATCACCGACGCGATACCGACTTTTCCGAACTGCTAAATATGCCTGCACATCCTGCAGCGCGATATCGCTAATTTGGACCGAATCTTTTTTGTCGCCTTTTCTCGTGACGTATACTTTTGCTTTGATTGAATCTAAGTCGTCGAGATCGACCGATAGCGCTTCGGAAATACGGAGTCCGAATCCTAGGATAAGACTTACTAGAGCCAAACAAAGCAATAACAGAAGGGTGTTGCGGGAAGCGCTCCGCCTAGTTGTCGTCATCGTCATCGGTCCAGTCTGATGGGCTTGTTAATGAATGGTTTTGACCAATCCGCCATCGATAATGTAATCAACGCCTGTAATCATGGACGCATGATCGGAAGCCAGGAACACGACAAGGTTAGCGATTTCATTCGGTTCAGCAAACCGGCCTAAAGAGATGCCGAAGTTTAGCGCCATTTCTCTGGTTTCCTCCTCGCTTCCCGGCAGCCTGCCCGCCCACATCTCCGTGCGAGTCGGACCTGGCGCGACCGTATTGACGCGAATGCCTTGCGAAGCGAATTCACCGGCTAAATTCTTGGACAAATTCGTGACGGCGGCTTTGGAAGAGCTGTAGGCGATAATAAACGGATTAGGCATGATGGCGTTCATCGAGGAGATATTAATAATTGAACCTCCCGGTGTCGTCATATGGGGGAGTGCTGCACGAGTCGACCTCACGACACTCATCAGATTGATGTCCATCATTTCCGTCCAATCGGCATCGGATAGCTGAAGGAAGCCTTGCCCGGCACGGGTATCCGTTGCGCCGATGTTATTGACGAGAATGTCCAAACGTCCATAGCGGTTAATCGTTTCCTTCACGACTTGCTCCGCGCCTTCCGTCGCAGCGGCATTAGCAATAACAGGAAACACCTCGCGGGTTGCCCCCAGCTCCCTTAACTCCTCCGTTGCCTGCCGTGCAGCAGCTATGACCTTCGCTCCGGACTCGGCTAGTGCCTTAACGGTTGCCAGTCCAATACCGCGGCTTGCTCCGGTGACAACGGCGACTTTGCCATTCAAAGAAATGTTCATTTCGGTTTCTCCCTCTCGCAGCTTAATATAATGCGCATCCGTTACAGACCCCATTATTGGCCATGATTGAGGATTTGCAAAGTACTCAGTTTTTCCATACTTAGTATGGGAAAAAGGACTATGGCGACCTTGCGCTTATTTTGATATGGTACGGATAGGGTTCAAAAACGGCAGCTGGCAAGGAGTCGGGAATATGCGCACGGAGACTCAAAGATCATCATCAACGGAAGGAATTCTAGCCACGTTACATGCGATAGGCGGCAAATGGAAGCCTCTTATCTTGTTTATATTGCTGAATGAAGGTACGAAACGGTTCGGGGAGTTAAGAAGGCTGCTGCCGAATGTCACGCAAGGGATGCTGACCAATCAGCTTCGCGAATTGGAGCGGGACGGACTCATCGTCCGCCGGATTTATCAGCAGATTCCTCCTAAGGTTGAGTATTCTCTGTCCGAACATGGAACAACGTTAAGCTCTGTCTTGGTCGATATGTGCGGATGGGGTTTCAAGCATATTGATTTCATGGATTCGAATCAGGAGTAAAGTAAGGCGTGATATGTACCGGGAAAAGAGGTTGTCCCAAAGTCGAGAGACTTGGGGGCGGCCTCTTTTATTTGATCGGGCGCATGATTTCCAATGGACTGGAAATAGTAATGGAGTACTTTGCCACCCTTTCCCAAATGAGGTTGCCCGATGGAGAGAATCAGCCAATCGCAATTGGCAGCTATGATTATATTGTTTCAAATCGGCAGTTCCCCGTTGTTCCTTCTGGCCAGCCAAGCCGGTCAGGATGCTTGGATATCCGTGTTCGTCGGGCTGCTGTGCGGGCTAATGTTATTGATAATAGTGACTTTGCCTATTCATCGCATGGAACCGGAGAAGAATCTAATGGAGATATTCAGTCAAACCTTCGGCAAAGTGGCAGGCAGCGCCTTCGGGGTAGCTTACATTGTCTACTTTGGTTATCAAGCGGTTAGGAACGTTCGTGAATTCGGAGACCTCATGATTATGTATCTGCTTCCGACAACGCCTTTAGTGATCATTATGTTCATCTTCTTGGCTATAGCGGGATACGCGGTTTATGAAGGAGTCGAAGCGTTCGCGCGAATGGCCGAAATTTTGTTGCCCATCATTATTACCGCTTATATTCTCTTGTTCTTTTTGGCTTATAACACAGGCCTCTTCGACTTTCATCGCCTGCAGCCCATATTCGAGAACGGCGTAAAGAAGGTTATTGATGCGGCGATCCCGGAAGTGATTTCTTTTCCGTTCGGAGAGATGGTATTGTTTCTCGCGTTCTGGAAGTATGCAACTCCTAGCCGAGCAACGACGAAAGTGACTTTGGGCGGTTACTTGTTTGCCGGCCTTTTCATTACGGTGACCAATATGTTCATCATTGCCAGCTTAGGGCCCCTGTCGGACATGAGCGTTATCCCTCTTATGCAGGTTATTAGTTTGGTGAAGATGGCCGATTTCCTCGAGCGGTTGGATCCAGTCGTGGCGCTGCTGCTCTTTACGGGAGTTTTCATGAAAATGACGGCCTATTTTTTCGGGGCGGTGTTGGTTACTTCTCAATTGTTCCGAATCCATCGCCGTAGAGCCACGATCCCCGTAGGAATACTCATTCTTATCGGGTCGTTACTGTTTAAGAGCTATATACAGCACATTTGGTTCGGATTCGAGGTTAATGTGCAAACCCACTTTCCGATCTTTCAGATCATCATTCCTACCCTATTGCTGCTGGCGATGTTGTTAAGATTTCGTCTTCGGGGGAACGATTCAAAGTCCTCCTAACCATTAAAATGCAGATGAGGATAACCGGATGAAACTTTGGAGAATACCCTTAATAAGCCAAAAACGGAGCAAGAGCGGCAAGAATGGCGGCGGGGAAAAGAAAGGCCGTAATCGAGGAGTCTTTGACCGAAAAGCGGGCGGAGATCCGCATGGAACGGACAATCTGGTTTCTGCCGATTTAGCGAGCAATTTGCGGTGGATTAAAAACGCCTTGGGAGCTAGCTCGGACATCGTCGTACGGAAGATTACCGATTCCGCGTCCGGTTTGGACAGAGCGGCTTTTCTATATATCGACAGCATGGTCGATGAGCAGACCGTCAATCAGATGATTCTGCACCCCTTGATGGCTGAACTGGGACGGCAAACGTTAGAGTTGCCTGCAGCGGAATTGTTCGAAACGTTGAAAAATCGGGCGATATCCGTCGGGCATGTCTTTGAAATACGTAAGTTAGAGGAAGCGCTATTTCGAATTCTCGAGGGGAGTACCGTGGTTTTCCTGCAAGGCTGCCCTGTCAGCCTTGCAGCCGGCTGTTTCGGCGGAGAAAAGCGGTCGGTAGAGGAGCCCAGTTCACAGACCGTGATCCGCGGTCCGAAGGAAAGCTTCACGGAGAGCTTCAAGACGAATATTTCCTTGATCCGGCGGCGTATCAAATCCCCGCAGCTGCGGGTCGAGCATAAGCAGATCGGCAAACAAACGCAGACTCATATCGGAATCGTATACCTGCAAGGAATCGCTAACGATAAGATCGTGGAGGAAATTCATCTTCGATTGGACCGGATCGACACGGACGGCATTCTGGAAAGCGGTTATATTGAGGAATTCATCCAGGATGCGGCCGCCTCTCCGTTCCCGACCATCCAGAACACGGAGCGGCCGGATGCTGTGGCGGCCGGCATCCTTGAAGGCCAAATTGCGATCATCGTAGACGGTACACCGTTCGTGCTTATCGCACCGGTGACTTTCGTACGGTTTTTTCAATCGAGCGAGGATTTCTATCAGCGCTATGATATCGTGACTTTCTTACGTTTGATCCGATATGTGGCGTTTTTCGTGTCGATGCTGCTTCCCGCGTTGTTCATAGCGATATCAACGTTTCATCAGGCAATGCTCCCGACTCCGCTGCTGATCAGCTTGGCCGCGCAAAGGGAAGGTGTCCCGTTTCCGGCACTCGTCGAAGGGTTGCTAATGGAAATTACGTTCGAGGTGATGCGCGAGGCAGGGGTACGCATGCCGCGGGTCATCGGTCCCGCGATTTCCATCGTGGGCGCTCTCGTGCTGGGACAAGCGGCCGTGCAAGCCGGTTTGGTATCGGCCGCCATGGTTATTGTCGTCTCCTTTACGGCCATTGCGAATTTCGTAATACCCGCGATCAATATGGCCATTGCCGCAAGGCTCATTCGTTTCGCGATGATGATCCTGGGCGGGACGTTGGGGTTCTACGGAATTATGTCAGGGATGATGGTCTTGTTGATTCATATGGCGGGATTACGTTCATTCGGCGTTGCCTATTTAAGCCCTCTCTCGCCATTTGTCTGGTCTAACTGGAAGGACGTGTTTGTCCGCGTTCCGCATTGGGCGATGAAAAAACGCCCGCTTATCATCGGATCGAACAATAATCAGGTGAGACAGGGCAGCGGGCAGAGGCCTGCTCCTCCAGATCAAAATTCGGATAATTAGGAAAAACATTGGGATCGGGGGGATAATCATGTGGAGAAAAGGTTTAGGCTTCGTATTGTCTATCGGGGTTTGCTTAGCGGCGACAGGCTGCTGGGACAGAACGGAGCTGAACGAACTGGCGATCACATCGGCTACGGCGGTTGATTGGAAGGATGGTCAATGGGTTGTCTCCTATCAGGTTGTTATCCCGGCAGCCATTTCGGCCGCCATGAGCGCTGTTGGGGGAGGAGCAGCTCAATTGCCCGTTATCGTGTATTCCACTAACGGCAAAACGATACGCGAAGCAGTGTCGCACAGCTCATTGGAAAGCCCGCGACAACTGTTTTTTTCCCATAACCGGGTTGTGGTTGTCGGCGATGCTGCCGCCCGTCAAGGGTTGACTCCTCTTATTGACGAATACTTCCGTAATTCCGATTCGCGCGAGACGGTAAGCATATTGATAGCGGAAGGAAATGCCCGAACGATTCTGGAGCAATTGATGCAAATCCAGATCATCCCCGGTGACGGGATCGAGGAGACGATGAGAGGAGAGTCCGAGGATTTCTCCGCGTTGCCCTATGTCAGAGTATACGATCTCGCGATGGGGCTCGTTAGTCCGGCGAAAAGCGCCGTACTGCCCGAGATTCTCGTCTCCGGGTCTCCGGGGGTCACTACCGCGGATGCTTTGAATCACACCTCGCTCACGTCCAAGCTCAGACTCGGCAGATTGGCGGTACTCCGGCAAGATAAGATGGTCGGCTGGCTGGCGAGGGACAATGGACTCGGGGTTGCCTTTATGCGCAACCAGGTCAAGACAACGACGTTAGCTTTTCCTTGCAATCCCGCCGAGCGCAAAGAAAGCTCGTCCTTCAGTTTGACCAGGACGACCACCAAATTAACGCCCCGGATGGAGGCTCGAGGTCATATGGTCATGCATATTGCGGTTAAAGGGGAAGGAACGCTGCTCGAAACTAACTGTACGTTGGACCTGAACAAGCCGGAGGTCATCAGCCAGATGGAGAAGCAGTTGGAGGATAAGATTAAAGAAACGATTACGACATCTTGGAAGGCGACCAAGAAATTGCAAACCGATATCGTGGGTTTTGCGGATGTCATTCATCGGAAGTACCCCAAACAATGGAAGGAATGGAGTAAAAATTGGCAATCCGCTTTCGTGAAGATAGAAATAGATCCAGAGGTGGATATATCGATTAAGCGAGTGGGGCTGAGCAACAAATCGTTCAAAAAGCTAACGGAGAAGGACTAAGGGGGACGCTTGTGTAGCATTATTCAAGTTTATAGAGAAATTCAACTATTCACGATTTGCAAGAAAAAATACGCTTAGTTTTCTTACGGAATTATAATCTTGTACGCCGCACGCTTGTCCGGCCTTGGTATTTTGCTGCTTGTGCAAATAATGGAAAAAAACTTCCTGTTATACTGTGTTTGTGCGTCACTCACGAACGACACCAACTCAAACACACAGGAGGTAATTACACCATGATGAAAAAGTTGATGGCATCATCCATTGTCGCTGCTATGTTAGTAACCGGCGCGTTCAGCACGGCAGCCTTCGCCCAGCAGGGAGAAACCGCAACGGCAACGAATCAAGTCGCCACGGCACCTGCTATTAATACCGAACAGACTTCGGCTTTGACAGCTCAGGCCTCTTCTGCTTCAACTCGAGCGGACAAGGTTATCGCGTTCGCTGAGAGCCTGCAAGGTAAAGTTCAATACGGCTATGGAAAACGGATAACCAACAATCCGAACAACCTGATCCTTGATTGCTCTTCGTTTACTCAATATGTGTACAAGCAAGCCTTGGGTGTGAAAATGGGCTGGGGAGCCAATACCCAGTACAAATCCTTTCCGAAAGTCGCTAAAGCCGATCTGCGCAAAGGCGACTTGGTGTTCTTCTCCGTGTCCAACCCTTCGAAGATTGGACATATCGGTATTTACATCGGCGGAGGTAAGTTCATTCATAATTTAAATCCTAAGTCTGACGTTGTGATCTCCGATCTGTCAACTGGCTACTGGAAAAAGCATTACATCGACGCAGCGCGCCCGTTGAACTAATTTATTAATTTATACACTTTAAAGTCCGAGCCTATAAGGTTCGGATTTTTTGTGTCCCCGCATATCCATAACAAACTATTTAATTCCGAGGGATTAACTAATCCAGGCGGGCTTCGCTTGCGAGTAAGGTGTTTCATAAGGGATTGGGAATCTTCGTGTTCGTCGTACTAGCGGCCCTGATCGGGGCAAGCGGTGCTGGCATTCGAGAAGAAAGCGGCATCGGTAAGCGTGGAGGAACATGCGGCGGCGTAGGTTTGGAATGATTTCTCTTAGTTGTTGCATTATAAGTGATAATAATTCTCACGGTTGGTTACAATACAAGGGAACGCAAGGTAAATGAATTCGCAACGTCTTTTGGACGTGAGTTGGCTTAGAGGCGAAAAGCGCAAAGGCATCCCGGAGGATGCCTCTGCGTTCTGCGATTGAACTTAGCTTGTCGGCTTGCTTTCGCGCTTGCGTGTTCAAGATCGAGCGAAAACTCCTATATTTTCGGCTCGAATGTCTTGCAGTCCGTTTCTTCCGAATTGGAAGCCTGCTTGTTGCGCTTGTTCACGACGTAGATGGAAGAGGCGTGACACTCGTTGCCCGGAGCCCAATACTTGCAGGAATTCACTTCGCACAGCACATCTTTGGCCATTGTTTGTCTCACCTCCTGTCATTAGGATGGTCGAAGGCGGACGCTTTATACGTGCGCATGCCCGCTTACTTCCCTTATAGGGGAATAGAGCGGGTTTTTGGCGTGTAATCGGAAAATGTTTTTGCATAAATGGGAAATCGTTCAAAGGAAATATATTCTATATGTAGAATAAAAAATAGAACGAAAATTGTAGAATCGTGAAATAAAATGCGGCAACAAGTCGATTGAGCAGGAGGCGCGGCATGGATAAACAACGGGAATACGCACGTATCGCGACTTTCATTTATATCCTGACCATTACGCTCGCGGTCGTGCTCCTAATCGGATTGCCGTTCGCTCGGCCAAGCCATGCCTGGATTTCCTTGGGGGCTTTGCTCTTGGCCGAGACTGCCATCTACGGATTGATCCTTCATTACCTGTCCAATAACAACAATTTAAATGGTTTGATTCCAGGGTATCTCGCATTTAGCGCGATAGCCGGAATTTATTTAATCGTGGTCATCGTATTCATCGTCATTTTCTCGCTAGCGCTCGATATTACGACTTTATCTTATGGTCTCCTTCAATTTATCGCTCTGGCCTTAGCGGCAATTATGGCGAGTTTGGCAGCGATCTATTTCAGGCACGCGGAGCAACAGGACGACAATTCCGAATCCCTCGTTCAATGGGTGACGGAGATGAGATCAACGTTACTGGCCATTAAGCAGGAGTTAGAGGACTGGAAGCATGAGGAGCGAGGTGCTCTGGCGAGAGGGATCGAAGCCTTGGACGAGAAGGTTCGCTGCAGCGATCCGGCGTCCCATCCATCGATTGCCCTTTCGGAGGAAAGCCTGTTGTACCAAGTTCGGCAACTGGGGACTGAAATTAGCGGGCTCGTGAAGGCTGTAGAAACGGACGAAGATGTCGAGAGGTCCGAGAAGTCCGAGAGGCTGGGACGGCAAATCCGCGAAATGACTTATCTCGTGACAAGCAGAAACCAACAGCTCATCCAATTAAAGTGACAGGTTAATGCGGCGAACAGTACATTTCGTTCGCCCGTATGTGGTAGGATATAAGGTAATGGCTAAAGAATCGGATGGGTTTGGGAAGCCAACAAGGGTTTGGATTATAGGATGGAGTGGATCAGGTGACGGATTTTGCGGAATTAGGCGTGTCAGAAAGCCGGGTTGCGATACTGAAAGCGATGGGGATCGTAACGCCGACGCCGGTGCAGGAGGAGACTATTCCGATCGTAAAGGCTGGGCACGACGTCATTAGCCAAGCGCAGACGGGTACGGGGAAAACATTGGCGTTCGTGCTGCCTATGCTGGACAAAATAAAAACGGACATGCCGTACATTCAAGGGTTGATCTTGACGCCTACGCGGGAGCTCGCGATACAAATTACGGCGGAGATCAAGAAGCTGCTTCAGCCCAGCGACGGAATTAAGGTATTAGCCGTTTACGGCGGGCAGGACGTTGAAGCGCAGCTGCACAAGCTGAAAGGCAATATTCATCTCGTTATCGCGACTCCGGGACGGCTGCTTGACCATATCCGGCGGGAGACGATCTCGCTGGGGGGCGTCTCGATGCTCGTCCTGGACGAGGCCGACCAGATGCTGCATATGGGTTTCCTGAAAGAAGTGGAAGAGATTCTGAATCAAACGCCTTATAAGAAGCAGGCGATGCTGTTCTCGGCGACGATGCCGCCTACCATTCGCGAGATGGCGGGACGGATTCTGCGCAATCCCCAGCATGTAACGGTGAAGAGCGAGCGCGTGACGGTGAAGGATATCCGCCAATGGGCAGTTGAAACCTCCGATCGCGAGAAACAAGCGACACTGGTTAAATTGCTGGAAGAGACGCAGCCGTATTTGAGCATTATTTTCTGCCGGACGAAACGCCGGGCAAGCGTGCTTAACGAAGCTTTGCAGGAGATGGGCTATGCGTCGGATGAGCTGCACGGCGACTTGTCCCAGGCGAAGCGGGAACAGGTAATGAAACAATTCCGCGACGCTAAGCTGCAACTGCTGATCGCGACGGACATTGCCGCTCGGGGACTGGATGTGGAAGGCGTTACCCATGTGTTCAACTACGATATTCCGCAGGATGTGGAAAGCTACATCCATCGGATCGGTCGGACCGGCCGCGCAGGAGAATCGGGACTTGCGATTACGTTGGTCGCTCCGAAGGATCGCCGGGAGCTCGGGGATATCGAAGACGGCATTCAAATGTCGATGGAGCGCCGAAGCGAAGAGGGCAAGCCTCTTGGCGGCGGGGGGCTGGAAGGGCCGCGGAATAGCGGCGGGCTTGGCCGGACTGGCGGCGGTGCGGGCCGAGTGCGCGGAAGCGGCGCGGGGCTTGCGAAAGGGCGCAGCATTGGCGCGGCCAAAGGTCGCGGAGAAAGGACTTACGGCGCAGCTTCGGGGGGACGCGGGGATAAGAGGCGCGGCACGCCGGCGGCGAAGCCGGGTTCGGGCAACCGCTCGAGTACGGGCGAGTGGGTAGATCGCGGACAAAGCCGGGATGCGGTGAAAGCCGGGCGCGGTGGACGTTCGCCGGCAGATGCATCGGATGAGGCGATCGGGTTTACGTTTAGCGAACGCGGCGAGCGTGCGCCAACGGGCGGCAGAGGCGGAGCGGGAGCCGGACGCAAATCGGATGAACGCGGCGGATTTGGCCGTTCGGCGGGCGCAGGCAAAAGCTTCGGCGGCGGTTCAGGCCGTTCGGCTGCGGGGGCGGCAGGCGGGCGCAAGTCTTCCGGCGAACGCGGAACCGGCCGTCCAGGGTCAGGCTTTGGCCGTCCGTCGGACGAGCAAGGTGCTAGTCGCCCGAACGCGGGCGGCGGCACTAGCAGAAGGAACTCCGCTGAGCGGAAGGCTGAGCGCGCAGCCGAGAGCGCAAGATTTGATCGTACTGGGGAAGGGAAAAGCGGGTTTGGCCGTCCGGGTACCGGCGGCGGTTTCTCCAAAGCCGGACGCAAGACGGAACAACGCGGCGGAAGCAGCTTCGGAGGCGGGCGCTCGCCCGGACCGAAAAGCGGCGGCGGTGGATTCAAAGGACCTCAGGGACCATCCGGCGGAGGCGGTGGACGCAGCGGCGGACGAGGATCAGCGCGTGGAAGATAACTTTTAACTAGCAATCCCGTATCGTCCAATCGTGGGCTATACGGGGTTTTTTGGTATACAGCATTTATCGGTTTCAATTGTTCCTTATGCCCGTTGAAGCGATCGGACCATTGAGAGCGATTTGCATCATGATCCGGCCCATCTGATGAGGAGTTTGCGTCATGCCGGATTGAATCCAATGCATTATCAAGCCGAAATTAGCGGAAGACATATAGGCGATGAGATAGTCTCTCGGAATAAGGAATTTCTCTTCCTCAGGCTGCAAATAGTTGAGTTTATTGAAAATATGGGCAGCCATGAAGTTTCTTAATCGGATAGCATATGAAATGTCGCCGTTCGGACCTAACATCACCTTGAGAAAATCCGCATGACGGGCGAGTTCCTCGAAGACCTGAACAGATGTCGGATAAGTCTCGGAATTGGCGGCATATTTCATGGCTTCCCGGATATCGAGATTTACCATGATGTTCTGGATTTTGCTGAACACCTCCTCCTTCTTCTGGTCCAACATGTCGCGCACATCCCGGTAGTGTAAATAGAACGTTCCGCGATTGATATCCGCACGGGTCGTTATATCTGTCACAGTAACGCCTTCGGCACCCTTTTCCTCGATGAGCTCCATGAGCGCTTTATATAGAAGCTGCTTCGTGCGGGCTTGCCGCCGATCCATTTTATCAGACATTACGCACCTCTTTATAAAAAATAATGGACGATAATATACAGTTGAGCGTTGAAATGATGATTAGTAAACATTTCCGGCTTAAAGTGATTATTGTATTGTTCCCTGCTCTCATTATAATAAACAGTGTGGTCATTAATCAACATATTGTTAATTAAAAATAAAGAGGAGAAGGTGGAGAGAATGGCTCTTTTTAAGCAAAGATTGTTGTGGATCGGTATTGTTATCGTGATGGTTGTATTGATTGTGTTCGGGGCGGCGACGATGGGTTCCGTATTGGGAACGAAACCGAAGGATATTCCCGTCGCATTAGTCGTATTGGATCAACCGGCGGAATTGCCGACCGGAGGCGCGCTTGCGGTAGGCGAGATGGTGCGGGAGAAGCTGACGGCAAATGCGCAGATCCCGATCAGCTGGGAAATCGTCGGTTCCGAGGAAGAAGCGCGGGCAGGGCTCGATGAGCATGAATATTATGGTGCTTTAGTGCTTCCTGCGGACTTGAGCAGCGGGTTGATCTCGTTGGCATCACCGGCCCCTAAGCCGGCTACCGTGCGGATCATCGCGAACGAAGGCATGAATACGCAAGCCGCGACGGTCGTCAGACAAATTCTAGGCCAGGCGATGAAAGGCGTCAGCTTGGAGTTGTCGAACCAATTGCTCGGACAGATCGGGCAGCAGACGGAACAGATTCCCATAGCGGCGGCACAGGCGTTCTTGGCGCCTATTAATGTACAAGAAGAGAGCGTGCACCCAACTGGCGCGAATAACGGGAACGGGAATGCACCGGGATTGCTCACGCAGACCATGTGGATTGGCAGCTTGGTTACGGGAATGCTGCTGTTCTTCGCTAGTCAGAAAACGATCGTTGCGGGAGCCCGGAGATGGGCGGTTATCCCGACGCAGACCATTGCAGGCTTGGCGATCGCAGGAGCCGCATCGGGGTTCCTGGTCTGGATGGCATCGTCCTGGTACGGGATGGAACTGGCACAGGCCGTAGATACTTGGTTGTTCCTGTGGTTAGGCGGATCGGCGTTCTTCCTGTTGCAGTCCGCTTTGTTGAACTGGATTGGGCTCCCGGCGATGGGGATCTTGATCCTGCTCATGTTCTTCTCGATGCCGGTACTGAACATGGCTCCCGAGTTCTTGTCGCAGGCGACGCACGACTGGATCTACTCTTGGACGCCGCTAAGATTCGTCTCAGGCGGATTGCGCGAGGTCATGTATTTCGGCGGGCTCGAGTCGGTTAATGACAATGCAGCCGTGTTGTGGGGAATCGCGGGAGGTTTCCTCGTGGTGTTGTTGGCTTCCAGCGTCAAGAAGATGAAGGCGGGGAAATCGGAGGCTAGTACGGTTGCTTCTGCTACTACCGCTAATTAATTAACGGTTGATCGGGATAAAAGGATACCCGGCTAGCTCTCCTCGGAGGGTTGGCCGGGTTTTTGGTTGGGTGGCGGTTGTGGTACGATAAGCGTAACTAGACGAGAAGACTTAGGAGATGACCGATTGTATGGCAGGTAACGGTAAAATTCGCAGCGATGTCAAGCCGGGGCTTGAAGTCGATATTGTATTGAAGCAGGATCAGCGAACGGGGAAAACAACGCGTGGAATCGTGAAGGATCTATTGACGAATTCGCCTCAGCATCCGCATGGAATCAAGGTTAGACTGCAGGATGGTCAGGTTGGACGCGTTCAGAACATTATTAGCGGGGGAAGCCAGTAATGCAGATTCAGATCGTCTGCGTCGGGAAGCTGAAGGAGAAGTATTGGGTCGGGGCGGTCGAGGAGTACTCTAAGCGTCTTGGGCCGTATGCGCGTTTGGAAATCCGCGAGCTGCCCGACGAGAAGACGCCGGACTCCATGAGCCCGGCGGAGGAAGAGCAAGTGAAAGCCCGCGAGGGCGAGCGCATCCTGGCGGCTTTGAAGCCGGACGCGCACGTGGTCGCTCTCGCCATCGATGGCGAGACATGGACGAGCGAGCAGCTTGCCGCTCACTTAGTGCGTCAAGCGGTGTACGGCGGCGGCTCCGTTGTTTTCGTCATCGGCGGCTCGCTCGGCTTGTCGAGCGCCGTCCTTGCCCGTGCCGACAAACGGCTGTCCTTCGGCCGCATGACCTACCCGCATCAGATGATGCGGGTTCTTCTGCTGGAGCAGGTTTATCGGGCTTTTAAGATTAACCGGGGGGAACCGTATCATAAATAAATGTGAAATATTCGACGTGTAAGGAAGTTCATCACTTCCTTCTTTGGCTCGCTGTGGGGATTTTTTGGAGTTACTGGCTAGGGGAATAGAGCCTGCCGAATATGGCAGGCTTTAATATTAACTGGCTTTGTACAATTTTATATTAAGTTCATATCAATTGAATAACCTACACTTTTGAGTTCTTTAGCAAGTAGGAATCTCCATACGCCGCCGTTATCCATCGGAATAAATATAACGCCTTGATAGTCAGAAGGTATTTCGACCCCTTCCTTATAAAGCGCACATACCCGGGTTCTAGATAACTTACCAATAAAGTAGCCGAGTTCAAATATAACATTCTGTCTAGCTCGAGGCTTAGCTTGTTCGGGCTTGTCCTTAATATGTCCCACATCATCAGGTGTCATAAGAACGACTGCATAGCCGACATTAGAGGCATGGCTTTCGAATTTCTCAATTATTGTTTTTCCTTCATTTGCTTGTTCATGCAGAATAATAGGATTTAAATTCATTCTAGTGAGGCATCGAGCAAGTGTTTCCTTAGTTCCCTCGTCTTGACCGTGAACAACAAATACATTTTTCGTTGATTGGATGCTCATGCTCTGTGTAGTTTGAGCAGGTGAGTTTGGTTTAGAAGAATTTATTTCAGGAATTAGGTCAAGACGTTCGTGGATAGACTCCAAGTTATTCAATTTCATCTCAATACTTTCTCTAAAATCTTTAATTTCATCACGAAGAGAATAATTGTAGCTATCCTTTATAACTGTAAAGCCATAGATATTATTATATTCTTTTGCTATTAAAGAGTTATCAAATAATCGTTGCAATAATTCAAAGTTGTATGCCGACCATTTATCTTTCTCTTTTTCGGCTTCATCTAATTCATGTTGATTTTGTAAGTGTAAACTATGTAGAAGTTTACCTTTGTCGATTCTGTCTTGGATTCTAGTCATTGCTTCTTCCCTAGACACAACGAGATTTGGAGGAAGTATAGGTTCATCAACTGATTTTCGCTTTTGTGCCAAATAGAACTACTCCTTTTATGCAATAATATATATTCTAACACAGTTCAAAAAATTGGTATATTATGGATTATATAAAGCCCACCAGAAGGTAGGCTTTCAACATTTTTCACATTTAGAGTGATAAGGTGAACCTTATCACAAGTGACGGCGAAAAATTTGAATGTCACAAGTCCTAGGAATTGTCTTTCAGGTCATTGGTGCTATTCATGTCCTGGAATAACTTGATAAAATCATTATGAGAAAGGTGGTTGAGGATGTAATGGAAATCAATTGGCTGGCGGAAGTGGAAACAAGAAGAGCTGATCTTTTAAAGGACTTGGAAGGCTTATTGCGTATTGCGAGTGTTGAGGATGTAACAACGAGTACTCCCGAATATCCAATGGGGGAAAAGATTGGCGAAGCACTGGATTATGTTTTGGCGTTAGCCCAAAATGAGGGTTTTAAAACGAAAAACTTAGACGGCTTTGCCGGGTTTGCTGAATGGGGAGAGTCTGAAGATTATATTGGGGTACTTGCCCATGTAGACGTGGTTCCAGCTCCCGGAGAATGGACATCACCGCCTTATGAGCCAACTATTCGAGAAGGAAAGCTCTATGCCCGCGGTACCATTGATGATAAAGGACCGGGAATGGCTGCATTTTATGCGTTTAAGATATTGAAGGACCTTGGCCGTCCTTTAAAAAGGAAGATCCGTTTGATCTATGGCACAGATGAGGAAAGTGGTATGCGCTGTATGAAACATTATCTTGAAGTTGAGCCCGCGCCTACTTACGGTTTTTCTCCTGATAATGAATTTCCGATGGTGTACGCCGAAAAAGGACAAATCAACGTGAAACTGACTTTAAGCGGCAGTGAAGAAGAACAACAGGGAACTATTTTAGTTAACTTTACTTCGGGTGATAGGGGAAACATGGTACCTGGACAAGCCACTGCCGAAATTAAAACGAATCAACCTGAGGAACTTACGAATCGTTTTAAAACCTATTGTAAGGAACAGGGGCTACGTGGTGAGGTCAGCAAGTCCGATGAAACGATTACTTTAACCCTTTACGGTAAAACCGTGCATGGTATGGAACCGCAAAATGGAGTGAATGCCGGACTTGAGTGCCTGCATTTCTTACACACATTAAGCTTTGCGGGTAGTGACCAATCATTCATCACATTTGCCGAAAACTGCCTATATAGAGATCCTTTTGGAGAAAAGCTTGGAATCCAATACAGGGAAGATGTGCTCGGACCGTTAACGGTTAATGCCGGCATTTTCAATTACAATCATGCAGATGGTGGTTCCATTCAGTTGAACATTCGCTTCCCATTAAATAATGATTACCAACATACCATTGATAGGATCACGAAAAAAGCGGAGACCTGCCATTTCACAATCGCTGATGCACGGCAATTCTCTACACATTATATCCCTGCCGATCATCCCATGATTAAAACACTACAATCGGCTTATCAATCAATTACAGGGGATGAACCCACACTTTTAACATCGGGCGGGGCAACGTATGCATCGTTATTAAAAAATGCGGTGGCTTACGGTGCGCTTTTCCCTGGTAAGGTAGATAGCTCTCACCAAATTGATGAATTTATAGAAATCGATGATTTAATCAAAGCGACAGCCATCTACGCCAAAGCATTATATGAATTAAGCCACTTATAAAATCAAAAATGTTTTTTTCTGATTTGCAAGATTAGGGTATTTTCCCGCAGTACAGACCCCGGAACAGACAGGCTACGTTCTCGTGTAACAATGTTTCTTATATAATCAACGAAGGAGCATGCCGCGGCATGCTCCTTTCGCATTTTTCGCCGATAGAGGCGTTAAGCTGAACCATATCACAAGTAACGGCGAAAAATGATAGTTTGAACAACAGCAGGAGCAGTTGCCGTGGCAGCAGCTCCTTTTTCATTGAAGTAACGGGCAGCACTTAGAGGGAGAGGATAGTTAAATGAAGTGACATACGATTCAGCCGCGTTTGGGCTATCCCCAAGAACCCGGAAAAGCCAGCGGACGCACGCACGGTGTATAAACGGTTTAATAAACTGTCTTTCTGTAAGATAAATGACAGATTGCTGTGTTACAGTAGTTTGGGGGTGACGCTATGATCATTCGAATTTTGATCGTGGAAGACGATGAGGATATCCGCGAGACGGTGAAGGCATATTTGCTTGATGCGGGATACCATGTAGACGCCTGCTCGGATGGTGATGGCGCGCTGAATCTTTCTTACGATAATAACTACCATCTTGTGATTCTGGACATCATGCTTCCAGGCATAAACGGGCACGAACTTTTGAAAGAATTCAGGAAAATCCGGAGCTCGCCCGTTCTCATGCTGACTGCTCTGGATGATGTTGAGAATGAAATCAAGGCGTTTACCAATGAGGCGGACGATTATGTTACTAAGCCCTTTACCATGCAAGTGCTGCTAAAACGGGTCGAGGCTCTGCTGCGGCGGAGCGGTGCGCTGCAAAAAGAAATCCGTGTGGGAAGCCTGACATTATATCCAGAATCCTACAAAGCTGATTATGAAGAGGTGCGTATTCCGCTAACACCGAAGGAATTTGATATTCTGCTGCTTTTAGCGCAAAACAACGGCAAAATCATACCGCTCGAAACGCTGCTCACGCGGATTTGGGGCTTTGATTCCGAAGTTACAGAAGGCGTTGTTCATGTCAACATCAAACGGCTGCGTGATAAATTCCCTGTAAACATCATCAAAACTGTAAAAGGCGTGGGCTATTGTTTGGAGGCAGGCGGAGGATGAGGAAAAAGAGACTTGGCATATTCGGAAAGGTTTTCCTATACACCATGTCCTTTCTCATCGCTGTAACGGGTATGACAGCCCTGTTGTTTGCGCAGCAGTTTGAACGTGTCTTTGAAGATGGGAAAAGGCAGATTGTCGCAGGCAATATCCGGCCGCTTATCGAGCAACTCGACGGAAAGCCAGAGGCTGAAATCATGAATACTGCCGACGCATTTCATCGGCAGAATATAAATATACGCTTTAATATCATGGCAAGCGATGGCGATGTGCTATATGAAACGCCCGTTCCACCCATCAACTCGGAGTTTGCCGATAACACATCTGCATATTTGTCATTCCCTCTTTCCGATGGGATGACGCTGTATGTCCTCGGTCAAGTAAAAGACGGGGGAATTGATTGGTCGCTTATAAGCAAAATTGTCATCGTGCTGGCGGTGATGTTCTTCATTAGCATCCTTGTTTCTTTTGCTTTTGCTCGCGGCATTACAAAGCCGATTTTAGAACTTGCAAAGGATACAGAGAATATGTCCAAGTTGGAGAGCGTGCCGATTCCAGCAGTCCGCAATGACGAAATCGGTATATTGGCAAATGACGTATATAAGATGTATTCTTTGCTAAAATCGGAAATCGAACGCGAAAAGCAGATTGAAGAAAATCAGCGCTACTTCTTTTCGGCGGCTTCCCACGAGCTCAAAACGCCTGTTGCGTCCGTGATGGTATTGTTGGAGGGAATGCTGGATAACATCGGAGATTATAAAGACCATCCCAAATACCTGCGTAAATGCATAAACAAAATGAACGCGCAATGCAGAATGATTTCCGAGATGCTGGAAATCGTCCGCTTGACCGATGGGAAAACTCCTCTGAAATACGAAGATGTTGAATTACGTTCTGTCGTAGAGTCCGTACTTGCTTCTCACCGACCCTTGATTGACGCGAAGGAACTAATCATTACAGTTGATTTGCCGGATTTGCTTGTCTGCCATACCGACCGAACTATGCTAAAACGCGCACTCTCCAATGTCATCATGAACGCCGTGCAAAACACGCCCGCAAAGGAGAAAATTAAGATTTGGAGTGAGGATGGAGAAAATTACGCAGCGCGGTTATGTGTTCTGAATACGGGTGTGCATATTGATGAGGAAATCCTGCCAAAGCTGTTTGATCCGTTTTTCAGGGAAGATAAGGCGAGAAGCAGAGATCAAGACCGGAGCGGACTGGGCCTTACCATCGTGAGGAAAACCATGGAGCTTATTCATGCTTCGTTCTCGCTTGAAAATACGCCGGACGGCGTTCTCTTCTGGATGGAGCTGCCTCAAAATAGTGAAAAATAATATAGTAAGAAACGGCTTTTACCGGCGGACGGAAACCGCCGGTATTTTTTTCGCAGGTCTGCTGTTTGTAAGATTGACGTAAGGCACGGAAGCTATCCTGAGGATATCAAAACAAGGAGGTATCCAAATGTATCTGATCCAAAAAGCGGTTAAGAATCTTTTAAAAACAAGGGACGCAATATCATACTATTTATTTTGATGTTTATAATCATTCTCTCGTCTGCAATCGATTTAACTTTGTATAACTACACAAATCGCATTAAAGAAGAATATCTGACTTTTATACCGTGGAGATACTACAATGTAATGTTAGTTTTTGTTATTTGCGCTGATGGAATTTTGGCGAGATAACGCAAAGAATTTATATTTTCATCAAGACTATGAGTTGAAAAGAGCACAATTAAAGATGAAGGAGTGATTAAAATGAATCCAAAAGTTATTTTTGCATTAAAAGTGGCGGCAGCCATACTAATCGGAATGTGCGTGGTAATTCTTTTGTCAGTAAATAAAATAACATCGAGTATTGTATTGACCGTAACAGTGATAGTTATATTTCTCCCAATCGGCAAGTCTAAGCCACTAAAATGGGGTCGCGTAGCTTTCGTGTTGGTTGTTTTCGCGCTTGTTTTATGGAATATTTCAACAACCGATTATCCGGCAAATTACTATAATACCGGTTTCAAGTTCTTCGACCAAGTTCTTCATATTTTCGATGGATTCTTGAAAAATGTTTTCGATAAAAGGTTAAACCGATGATGTTTTTGCAGGTAATCTCACAAATTCGCGTATCCGTGGCTTGACATTTTCGAGGTGTTTGGAGTTGCAATTGCACTTGTTACAATAACCGGATTTGGCTTCATGGCAACTGGGATGATCATTCATGATGCGGTAGGCTCTGTAGATTTGCTCAAAGATAATGGTGGTTTTTAGCCATACGTCCATTTCCATGTTGCTGATTGTTAAATACTCGTTACTGCCCTCATACGGGGTTTCGATAATGAGAGTTATGTCACTGACACCTTTCAAGCCCAGGTGATTAATTTTTTCTGCGAGATCCTCAGAAGATGTAGTTGTTCCTTTAAGGGAAAGGGCTATTTTATAGTCCTTATCCGAAACAGCTTTTATTAATGATTCAGCGGTTTTAAAGTGCTTGTAGTTGATGCTACAATAACGACCCAAACGCTTCTCATATTCTATAATCGCTTCAAGATAAAATTTCTCGGGTTTGTCTCCGGTTATAATAGCTAAATTTTCTTGAGTCTACAATGAAATTATGAAGGGATATGTCGCTTCCCTTGCTCTAAATAGTTTGCTACTTAACGCTCAAAACGTTTCAAAACGATTACGGCGTTATGACCGCCGAAGCCAAAGGAATTCGATAAGCCGATGGTTAATTTTGCTTTGCGCGCTACATTTGGCACATAATCCAGATCACATTCAGGATCCACTTGATCTAAATTGATCGTCGCTGGAATAATGCCTTCATTTAGAGTTTTCATTAATGCAATGGCTTCAACTCCGCCCGCCGCGCCAAACATATGACCTAGCATCGACTTATTAGCTGTGACTGGAATTTGATAAGCTCGCTCGTCAAACATCTTTTTGATAGCTAAAGTTTCTGCTTTGTCACCTGCTAGCGTACTGGTAGCATGTGCACTAATAACATCGACTTCATCAGCAGATATGCCTGCATTATACATTGCATTTTTCATTGCAAGGTAAGCGCCCGCTCCTTCAGGATGAGGTGCTACCATATGGTAAGCATCCGAGCTCGCTCCATATCCGATCACTTCCCCATAAATATGTGCGCCTCGGTTTAAAGCATGATTTAGTGATTCCAATACCAGAATACCGGAGCCCTCACTCATAATAAAACCATCTCGATTCACATCAAACGGACGACTTGCTAATGCAGGCTTATCATTACGGGTAGATAAAGCAGTTGCATTTCCAAAGCTAGCTAAGGATATATTCGTAACAGCCGCCTCTGTTCCACCTGCAAATATCACATCGGCTTCGCCGCTCCTAATTACTCGGAACGCTTCACCAATGGCTGTATTTCCAATAGAACATGCTGTTACAGGAGATAAGGAAGCTCCTTTTGCACCCAATCGGATGCTGATTTGAGCTGCTGCTATATTGGAAATCAACATGGGCACTAAGCTGGGACTTACTCGTCCAGGTCCACGGTCATTTAACAAATTAACATTATCGACAAAGGTTTGGATCCCACCAATTCCTGAACCTACATAAACGCCCAAGCGCTCTAAATCGATCTTGTCCAGCTCTAATCCCGAATTTTCAAGAGCTTCTTCTACAGCAGCAACTGCAAACTGACAAAACTTATCCATTTTTCTAGCTTCCTTGCGTCCCCACAATGCATCAGCATCAAAATCACGAACCAATCCTGCTATTTTTGTTTTGGAATTGGAGACATCAAACGTATCAATTGCCGTAATACCTGACTTTCCCTCAATTAAGTGACGCCAAAGCGTCTCTACATTATTTCCAAGCGGTGAGATGACACCCATTCCTGTTATAACAACCCGTTCCATTGTAATTACTCCTCCTTGCAGCTTCAATATGCCTAATATACCTTAAATTTATACTATAACAAGTGCTTCATTATACTGGTATAATAAGTACTATAATAAGATACTAGGGATACCTTAGATGAAACCAGAAACTAGACTTGAGGCACTTTCCGATTTTCTCAAAATACAACGCTCCAAAATCCACCCGCACATGGTTGGATTGCCTTTGGGTTCGCGAAGAAGAACCCCCGGCCTGCGCCGAGAGGAATTGGCACAATTAGCGGGACTCAGCGTCACTTGGTATACATGGCTTGAACAGGGTAGAGACATTAAAGTATCCTCTTCTGTTTTGGATTCTATTGCAAATGTACTACAGCTAAAAACGGACGAGCGTAAATATTTATTTGATTTAGCTTTAGAAACCGGCTCTTCTCCTACGTTAGCAGACGATGAAAAAAACGCAATCAGCCCCTCCCTAACCAAAATATTGCATGAGCTTCGTTACTGTCCAACTATAATTTCAGATAGACGTTGTAATATTGTTGGATGGAATCAAGCAGCATCCCATGTATTTTTGAATTTTGAGCAAATTCCCATTGAGGAACGAAATATGATTCAATTACTGTTTACTAAAAAAGAATTGCGTAGCTTAGCTGTAAACTGGGAGCATTTTGTCAAAGGCTTTCTCTCTATTTTCCGAGCGTATTATGGTCATTATGTGGCTGATAAATGGTATTCGAAATTTATAGAAGACATGAGTCAGGTTCACCCTGAATTTCTCGAGCAATGGAATCAAAGCGATGTTAGTTCTGCACCCGAAGTCCTCATCGAATTCCGGCATGCCAAAGTAGGGAAAATGTTATTCAACCTCACTTCATTACAGGTCCAAGGCAGTGTTGATTTGCGCTGTAGCATTTACACACCTATTGAAGATTCGAAAACTGAGGCTAAATTAAAGCGGCTGATGAAGGATAATTTATAGTTTTATATGTTCCATCAATAGCGTTTTTATACATCCTAATAAAAGAAGAAGCCCTATAAAATTGGGCTTCTTCAACAGCCTGTGCGTATGAAATACGCTTTTTTTATTTCTATTTTAATATCAATACAGGTTCCAAGACAGGGACTTTATTCCGTAACAAGATTAAAGGATGATAGGCAGGAAACCTTCCTTCATATATTGAGCGAATGGAATGTGCCCGCCGGTTTTTTCGGCACCGATAAGCTCTACTCCCGCTTCTTGGATTTCCTCCGCCACTTCGAAAAATGCCGAACAAGCTTGGCAGCCGCCTTTGATAATGCCTGTTTTCATGACTTGCTTATACAAGGGATTAAACAGATGATCCGCTTTGCTGAATTCATTCGGCCATTGCGTTCCCAGACCATCAAAAAGAATTTCAACCTCGAAGCCTTCCTCATGCAGCTCTTGCCCGTACAGCAACCCGTGAACGGCCTTGCCCACATCTTGTTGATTCGCTTGGATAATGATCACATACTTGTTCGTTGCCATTGTAACTCCTCCTATTATTCAATGAATGGTTTGTATTGCCGATCCGACCCGAAGTAAATCTCTCACCACCTTTCATAGGGTCAATAGCGTTGGATTTGAAGGCGAAAATTCGATAAAATCCCAACCCATCCGCGTACTATTTTCTGTATATAGAGCCTCGTCGACCTCGAACCGAACCAACCTTTCCGCGGCGGGGAAAAGGGAGATTTCTTCGGGATCCCAGATAATCTCCGATCGCCCGGTAAGCTGCAAGGAATGCCCGTAGTCGAAATCTACGAATAAAATACCAGTGCTTGGATTGCTTTGAATATTTCCTAACGTATTAAACATGGAATTGCCGAAATAATCGGGAAAAATCAGCGTTCGTTCATCGACGACCTTCACGAATCCAGGCGACCCTCCGCGATGGGAAGCGTCGACTTTTCCTTCCGAACTCATACTTCCAATGAAGAAAGTGTCCGCATGACGAATCCATTCCTGATATTCGGGGCTCAGATGGACGCTGCGATGCTCGGATTGCTGTTTTCTCTCGTAAACGCCATGAGGAAGCAACGCTCTTTTTTGGATATACTTGGGACAGTTGCCGTAGACTTGTTCGGTTTTGACGACTAATTGTTGATCCTCATCGAAGTGACCTGTTCCGTTTATCCGCAGTCTGATCCGCCTGTTAAAATCAATGACCAACAAGCCAAGTTCTTGGTTCAAGCTCAAATTGCGAATCAGCGGGTCATTCCAAACCGGTTTCGATCGAATGGTTAACGTTCCTTCATCTTCCACATGCAGAAATCCGGGTTCTCCTGTCAAAACCGAACTCCAAACCCTTTCACGCTCATCTACGGAAGCGGCAATCATCAGCGATTGTGTTTCCAGAAAAGTGACGGCACCCTTAGGAATCGTTTTCTTGATGCTTCTGCTGTTCAGTACCGCAATGACTTCGGCGCCGGCCATTTGTTGTACGGTCAATTCCCCTGCATGGTAGACATCGGTCATTCCATTCACCTCTCCGTTAACCGTCATGGATATGGAGGCAGATCGATGATCAGAAAATGCGCCTCCTGTACGGCATCCATTGTTAATTGATCCATATGAGTTATTTGGGCAGCGTCGCCCTTGTTAAGGGAGGTATCTCCATTCAGTAGTACCTCCCCCTTAATCACGTAGAAGAATGTCAGGCGCTCTGTATTTTGCGGAAAGGAAAGGGATTGACCCGCTCCGAGAACGGACATATATAACGTCGTATCTTGGGAAATATGCAGCATACGATCCCGTTTCGCGCCCGAAACGACGGGTGTGAGAAGGTTTCGCATGTCCGATTGCTCGAACTTCCGCTGTTCCCAGGAGGGGGATAAGCCGATTTGATTCGGGTGGAACCAGATTTGCAGCAATCGAAGCGGATCGGTAGCGGAATCGTTGTAATTAAAATGCTCAATCCCCGTGCCGGAGCTGATTCGTTGAATTTCTCCCGCATGAATGCGGTGAACGTCCCCGGTTGAATCCCCATGCCTCGCCGTACCCTCTATCATGATCGTGACGATTTCCATTTCGCGGTGCGGGTGAAGGCCGAATCCTTCGTTAGGTTGGATGACGTCGTCATTAAACACCCTGAGAGGTCCGAATCTGACTCTATCCGGCTTGTAATAATCCCCGAACGAAAAGACGGATTTGCTCTGAAGCCAGCCGTGATCCCCCTGCCCCATATCGCCGCTCCGTATCACATCGATCATATCTGTCACCACTCTTTCAAGCGTTTTTCGTAATTTGCTTCGATGAGGTTAGGATAGCACGGCATTTTCAATATGAAAAATATTCAAATAATAGGATTGTTATATGAAAAATATATGGAACGAGGCGAACAGCGCATCCGTGAACGTCAAATTGCCCCCACCTAGCATTCAGATGGGAGCCAGAGGAAGTCCTGACGGGCGCGCTCTACGTCAAAGGCTTCGCATATCTTGGAACGTCTTCATGAAGAGCTGCACGCTGCGCGGCAATAACCGCTCTTTCAAATAAATAAGGCCGACCTTCGTGCTCACGGACGTATCCGTCAGGTACTTCACATGCTGCGATGGAGCCAAAGCCATTGCGGCAGACTCGTGAAGCAGGGTCACGCCAAGTCCTTCCTTGACCATGGACAGGATCGTGCTAATGCTTGCGCATTCGCATATAACATTCGGCATGAATCCGAGCTGCCGGCAAGCATCCGTAATGATGTTCAGCGTTCCGGTCGATTTCTCGTTACGGAGCAGAATGAACGGCCGATCCCGAAGGTCGAAGAGCCGAATGTCGGCCTTCGAAGGATCCGCATCCCAAGCGGACGGCATAATCGCTACGAAAGGCTCCTCCCTCAGCTCCTCAATTTGGAATAGATCCGGGTCTAAGTCCGTTTCGAGCGGAAGCCGAATGAGACCGAAGTCGAGCTCTCGCTTCTCGATCCGATGCGACAGGCCGTTAGGATCCCCTTCCCAGAGACGGAACTTCATGTGCGGATAGGCGAGTTGAAATTGCTGAATTCGGGCAGGGAGGAACGAGCTGCAGGAGCGGGCCGAGCCGATATGCAGCACGCCTCTGATGCCGTAATGAAGCTCCTTCATCTCCTCCGCGGTTTCGGAAACAAGATGAATGATGGACGTGGCGCGAGAGCGAAGCAGTTCGCCCGCTTGCGTCAGTATCATGCGTCTGCCGCTGCGTTCAAATAAGATGACGCCGAGCTCGTCCTCCAGCGCCTTTAGTTGTTGGCTTAAGGGAGGCTGTGCCATGTTCAGCACTTGCGCGGCGCGGGTGACTTGCCCTTCGTTAGCAATGGCCAAGAAATAACGAAGATGTCTTAACTCCATAGACGGGCCTCACTTCCATATATTTTTCATATATTATATCAACAATTCGAATATTTTTCATATGAATTATAGCGTGATAAGATGATTTCAGACAGCAGGAAGCAAATTCCAACCTAAACAATGAAATCGCTAACGAGAAAGCGGAGGAATCGCAAATGAGCCAAACATTCATGCAAGCCGTTAAGGAAAGAAGAACGTTCTATGGACTTAGCAAGGAGCAGGTCGTGCCGGATGAGCGCATTCAAGAGATCGTGGAGGATGCCGTAAACCATTCGCCTAGCGCGTTCAATTCCCAAAGCGCTCGAGTCGTCGTGCTGCAGGGCGAACAATCCGATAAATTGTGGAACATCACGAAAGAAACGCTTCGCAATATCGTTCCGGCGGAACGATTCGCTGCGACGGAGCAGAAGATCGACGGATTCTCCAATGGCTCCGGGACGATATTGTTCTTCGAAGATCGGACGGTCATTGAGGGATTGCAAAAGCAGTTTTCTTCCTATGGAGACAACTTTCCGGTCTGGTCCAATCAATCTTCGGCTATGCTGCAATTCGTCGTGTGGACGGCGCTCGTTCAAGAAGGGCTTGGCACATCGTTGCAGCATTACAATCCGCTGATCGACGAGCAAGTCGCGACGGAATGGAAGCTGCCCGCGGAGTGGAAGCTGATCGCGCAAATGCCATTCGGCAAGCCGACGTTCGCCCCGGGAGAGAAGGCCTTCAACCCGATTACGGATAAAGTGAAGTACTTTCGATAAATGAACAGCGTCGGTCTAGGGGCCGCCGCGAAGAAAAGGAGAAATGTACGATGCAGAAAAAAATAGCGCCGCCTTTTTCTTTGGAAACCGCACTGGCGAAAGTGAAAGCTGCCGAGGATGCTTGGAATTCTCGCGACCCTGAGCGAGTTGCGTTAGCCTATACGATCGATTCCCAGTGGAGAAACCGCACCGAATTTTTTACCGGCAGAGACGCGGTTAAAGAGTTTTCTCCGCCGCAAATGGGCCAAAGAGCTGGATTATCGTTTAATGAAGGAGCTATGGGCTTATACCGACAATCGGATCTCCGTACGTTTCGAGTATGAGTGGCGTGACGCAGATTCCGGCCAGTGGATGCGGACGCATGGCAACGAGCATTGGGAATTTGACGAGGATGGCTTAATGAAGCGTCGCGATATGAGCGCGAATGACTATCCGATCGAAGAGAATGAACGTAAATATCGCTGAAGATGGGATAACCAATAAAAGGAGCGTGTTGATAATATGATTATCCAAAGAATGCCTTGGGCCGGAGTCCATATCAAACAGGAGGAAGCAAGTCTTGTCATCGATCCGTTATTTAACGTACACCCCAAATATGGCTCCATCCATGAATCGGTCTATCCCTTAAGCGATTTTGGAGCTGTCGATGCGGTACTCGTCACCCATTTACATGCGGATCATTTCGACCCGGTTTCGATCGCATCCTTCTATGGCGAAGAAATCCCTGTATATGTTCCCGAAGAGGCTGTGCCGGCGGCGCGCGCGAGCGGTTTAAAAAATGTCATCGGGGTAACCGTTGAAGCGGCTTTCCCTATCGGATCTTTTACCGTTACGCCTACCTATTCCATCGATGGAAACGGTGATCCTCAAGTGGCCTGGGTCGTAGAGGCAGGGGGGAAGAAGATCATTCATTGCGGGGATACGCTCTGGCATGGCTACTGGTGGAAAATCGCCGAGAAGCACGGTCCGTTCGATGCGGCATTCCTGCCGGTCAACGCAGCGGTCATCCAGTTTCCGAATCGCATCAACAGTGGCCTGCCGATCACGCTAAGTCCTGAACAGGCGGTCGCTGCGGCAAAAGTGTTGCAAGCAAAAAGATTGGTTCCGATCCATTTCCGCATGATTCACTCTCCGCCATTTTATCAGGAAACATCGGATATCGTCACTCGATTGGAACAGAGTGTGGAAGTGCCTTTGCACTTCCTTGATTCCAAAGACAACTTGGTCATCTAATTTGCGGACAATGATGGAGGACGAACAGATATGAAATACAACTTATTCGGAAATACGGCCAATGTCTATTCCGATGGACAATCGGAGGAAATTCTCGGAAAGACTTTGAACAACAAAAGGCATCAAGTCATTATCGCGACAAAGGTAAGAGGACGCATGGGCTCTGGCCCGAATGAACCCGGTTTATCGCGGCTTCATATTATCCAACAAGTCGAAGAAAGTCTGAAAGACTCGGAACGGATTATTCGATCTGTACCAAGTCCATAATCCCGATTAATTAACGGACTGGGAAGAAACGCTTCGAGCTCTCGACGACCTGGTTCGCAGCGGGAAAGTTCGCTACATCGGCAATTCCAATATGAACGGGTGGAGCATTATGAAAACGCGCGGGCTCTCGCAGCTTCATGGACTCCATGCTTTCAAAAGCAGCCAATCCTATTACTCGTTAGCCGCACGCGAGATCGAACGGGAAATCATACCAGCCCTGCAGGATCAAAATATGGGTTTAATTCGGGCAATAACAATGACCGTCATGCGAATCTCTCTTTTCCGCCGGTCGACAAGGAGAAGGTGTTCCCGATCCTCGATGTGCTCCAGGACATTGCCGCATCGCGCGGGACAACGGCTACTTGCCGATCGAGTATCCGGCATGGCCATTCTTGGAAGGCGACGATTCTATCGTCAGAAAGCATTGAAGGCACCCAAGGCACCCGATGGGGTGCCTTTAAATTTCGCCTTAGAGATGATACGCTGAACCGTATCATAAATAGCGGTAAATCGGAGAATTGAATTTGAGGTCAGCTTTATAAATTTACATTTACTTTCAAAGTGAACAAAGACAAGCTCTTCCCATTTATGTGAAGAGCTTGTCTATTCGTTTTTAAGGAGGTTCAACAAGATACGCCATTGTGCCTATCACAATGGTTTGCCTGAATAAAACACTTTGGTATGGAGCTATTCAGCAAAGTTTGTTATGCCCTGGGCAAATCCTTATGGGGTATGTAATTAATTTACGAGTAAATTCTGACTGTTTCTTATGTTATATATTTTATATTATTATAAATTACTTATTGGTTTATTTAATTATTTATGATAATGTTTAGTTATTAGTGGGGTAGTGAATGAAGAAGGAAGTGGGTGAGATAACCCAAAGAATAAATGTATGCGTTCTCAATAATTATTTTTAGGAGGAGAAATAAAAATGAAAAGCAAAGGCTGGATATACGGGGTTGCTATGGGACTCTTAGCCGTGGTGATCATTGTGCCGAGCATCGTACTTAGCAAAAGCAAGAACAATAACAATCAACAAGCCGAGCCGCCAACCTTCCAGGATGTTTCTGTTCACGACCCCTCGATCATTAAGGTCGACGATACTTACTATATTTTCGGCTCGCATATTGAAGCCGCCAAATCGACGGATTTGATGAATTGGACAAGTTTCACCAACGGGTATTCAACCCCAGACAATGTCATATATGGCGATCTGTCCAAGAATCTGGCGGGTTCCTTTGCTTGGGCGGGTGAGAATGATTCCGACAGCTCGGGCGGGTTTGCCGTATGGGCGCCGGAGATTTTCTGGAACGAGCATTACGTGAATGAAGATGGATCAACAGGTGCGTATATGATGTATTACAGCGCATCCTCGACATATATTCGCTCTGCAATCGGCTTTGCTGTATCGAAGCAAATTGAGGGACCGTATATGTATGGGGATACGATCGTTTATTCCGGATTTACCAAGGATAAAGATTACGACATGAACAGCAAAATCGATAAGGCATGGACGAACACTAATATCAATAAGTTGATTGATAACGGTTCGCTTACCGGTATTCGGGAAGAGTGGTTTAACGAGAGCGGCACTTATAACAACAGCCTATATCCGAACGCGATTGATGCAAACTTATTTTACGATCATGATGGAAAGCTGTGGATGACCTACGGTTCCTGGTCAGGCGGAATCTTCTTGCTCGAACTGGACAAATCGACAGGAAGACCCATTTATCCCAACAAGGACGGGGTAACCGAGGACGGGAGGCTTATCGATCGATATTTCGGCGTGAAAATCGCAGGAGGATATACGAAATCAGGCGAAGGTCCATATGTTGTGTACGATAAAGAAACGGATTACTACCATTTATACATGACCTATGGCTGGTTAGGTGCAGAAGGCGGTTACAATATGCGTTTCTTCCGTGCGAAGAGTCCGGAAGGGCCATATCTTGACGCTCAGGGCCAGAATGCCGTTCTGCCCGATGATACCGACAACTCTCCGTACGGAAACAAAATCATGGGCAACTTCTTGTTTGAAAGAAAGGCAGGCGACCCCGGAACTGGAATCGGTTACGGATACGTTTCGTCTGGGCATAACTCGGTGTATTACGATGATTCAACCGGACAGAAATTCCTGGTTTTCCATACGCGTTTCCCGCAGCAGGGTGAAATGCATGAAGTCCGTGTCCATCAGCTGTTTATGAACAAGCACGGCTGGCCGGTGGTTGCCCCGTATCGTTATGCGGGCGAGAAATTGGAGAAGGTGAATCGTCAAGACATTATCGGGGAGTACAAATTCATTAATCACGGCAAGGATTATTCAATGGATATTGCTGAATCGGCTTACATTCGGCTGGACAAAAACAATAAGATTACCGGGAGTGTCAGCGGCACTTGGAAAAAAATGGGGGATAACCAAGCGGAACTAGTCATGGACGATAAAACTTATGATGGCGTATTTGTTCGACAATGGGACAACGAACAGAACGATTATGTGATGACCTTTACCGTGGCTTCTATGGAAGGTGTATCGGTCTGGGGCGCCAAGGTGCCGGACAAAACCGACGAAGAAATCGTGGCGGATGTCTATGCGGAATTAATTGTAGAAAATGCGGACAGCGTGGTTTCCGATCTGTCATTGCCGACGGAAGGAACACGAAGTACTACGATTACCTGGGAGACTTCCGATCCCAGCGTGGTGTCGGAAACCGGGGTGATCCAGAGACCGGAGGCCGGATCGGACAGTGTATCGGCCACTCTTATGGCATTGATAACGAAGGGCGACGCAACTGCCGAGAAGAGTTTTACGATCACAGTGTTGCCTCACAAGACAGCGGGCCTCGTTGCGCATTACGCATTCGAAGATAATCTCAGCGATACCGCAGGAAGCTTCGGCGACGGGACGCCAACAGGCGATCGGATAGATAATACCGGCGGCACAATCGCTTATGCGGAGGGCAAGATCGGAAAGGCGGCGGTATTCGACGGGGCATCCGGTGTACGATTGCCGAATGGGCTCATCCAAAGTGACGCGTACTCAGTTGCGCTGTGGGTAAAGCCGGTGAAATTAACCCCGTATACGACCACTTTCTTCGGCGCTATGGACAATAACCATTGGGTAAGTGTCGTTCCTAGCGGTCCGGTGAACAGCAACACTATGGTGTGGTCCGGCAGCACAAAATGGTATGATGCAGTAACCGGTATGACGATCAATACCGGGGAGTGGACGCATCTGGCATTTACGGTTGAAGGCGGCACGATAAAGTTGTATGTGAATGGAACCGAGAAATTTAAGGGAACGGATTTCCCGCATGTGTTTACTTCAGTTGCTACGAACTTCAGTCTCGGCGTGAATTGGTGGGATCTGCCGTTTCAAGGTTTGATCGATGAGCTGCGGGTCTATGAAGAAGCGCTGTCGTCGGTTGAAATTGGAAGTTTAGCGTCATTAGAAAAGTGAACTCAAGAGGTGCGGCCGAGGGAAAGCGGTTCGTAGCTGATCTCAACGATTCTCACTAATGTCATTTGATTAATCACTCCGACATGCAAGAGTACAACTCTTGCATGTTTTTTGTGTTGCGCCCAGCAAGAGGTCCTAGCCTTAGTCATTGAATGGCTATCTTTATCCGGCCCAACGGCTGCCGCCGGGAGCGGGGCACGATTGCGCGCTCAGTTTCGCCCGAACCTGCACGAAACATCCGCAATGAGCGCAGGTGGAACCGTGTTGGAGAGAGGAGCAGGATGTGCAGGCGTTCAGCCGGCTTGCGTAAATCTCGTCCAAAACGCACGATTTGGGAAATCGGGCAAGCTTCTGAACCATTTGTTCGATCTGCTCCTTCGAGATTTGATAGTCAGGGGAACAGCCTTTGCAGGGGGAACTCGTTGACATAAGCATTAGACCTCCTTCGTGTAACTCCATCATACTAAATAAGAATTGCAAATCCGTAAGTTGAAATATATAATTAATATATAAAGTAGTCAATATAAATATAAATTATTGATGGAGGTTATTCAATAGTGAATGACAAACAGAAAATTAATGCCGCTTATCGCGATCCACTCGTCTGGCAGCGAGCCGATCCGTGGATCTATAAACATACGGACGGCTACTACTACTTCACAGGCTCCGTTCCGGCCTTTGACGGAATTGAGCTTCGCCGTTCGCTGACGCTCGACGGTTTGCACGACGCTGAATCGCGCACGGTGTGGAAGAAGCATGAGAGCGGATCGCTTAGCGCGAATATTTGGGCACCCGAGCTCCATCATATTGACGGAAAGTGGTATGTGTACTTCGCCGCGGCCCGCACCTCCGAGACGAAGGACGGCTTGTTCGATCATCGGATGTATGTGCTTGAATTCGATGCAGACAATCCACTCGAAGGCGAGTGGATAGAGAAGGGCCAACTCAAGACGAATTGGGAGTCGTTCTCTCTCGACGCAACAACGTTCGAGCATCGGAGGATGCGTTATCTGGTTTGGGCGCAGAGGGATCCAGCGATACCGGGCAACTCCAACCTCTATATTGCGGAGATGGACAGTCCTTGGACGATCAAGGGGCGCCAAATCATGCTGACGAAGCCGGAATACGATTGGGAATGCATCGGCTTCTTGGTCAACGAAGGCCCGGCTGTTCTCATCCGCAACGGCCGCATCTTCCTAACTTATTCAGCCAGCGCGACGGATCATCACTACTGCATGGGGCTGCTCACGGCATCCGAGGATGCTGATCTGCTCGATCCCGCGTCTTGGACCAAGTCTGCGGAACCGATCTTCGAGACGAACGAGGAGTCCGGCCTTTTCGGTCCCGGCCATAACAGCTTTACGGTATCCGAAGATGGCAAGACCGATATTCTCATCTATCATGCTCGCGATTACAAGGAGATAGTCGGCGATCCGCTATACGACCCGAACCGTCACGCGCGAGCGCAAACGATCGAATGGACCGAGGGTCTGCCTGTATTCGGGAAGCCCGTGCCCGGGAAAATGGCGATCCAATAAACTGGCTGCTGTGGGGCAAGGAACTGGATAATTTGCAGGATTCCGAGTCATAGTAGGGGCTGCGAAAAGGCGAGGACCAAGCATATTAGAATGCTTGGTCCTCGCCTTGTTAAATGATAAGAGCCGAAGCTCCTATTCGACATCATTCTCGGTGTACGTAAGCTTGAACAGTAAGTCCTGATAATAGTTGCCGAAGCCGGTTCCGTAGATCGTCAATCCCCCGATATTCTTCGCGTCATCTCGAACGGACATCTTCAGATCCCATGCTGGTTTGCGTATGTTAACGTCATTGATCGTGTAGTTCGACACCTTGGTTCCCTCGATAAACGTACCGTCGGCGTTGATTCGAATGTGAACGAGAATACCGTACTGGTTCATGTTAATATCCCACCAGTCAGGCGTGTACTTGCCTCGCGTGCCGCCGAAGTCGCCTGGGCTCGTCCACTTGCCGATCTCCTTCCCGTTGAAGGTGAAGTAGATGTCGGAAGGCCAGTGCTCGTTGGATAGCGGCGCCTCGGAGGCAATCTCCATCGTAATCTCGATTTCTTCCGGCTCTTCCTTCGGCATCAGGTAATTCGGCACCTTGTACGTGACATATCCTTGCGAGAACCAGAGAATCTTGGCGTCCACACGTTCCGCTTCAAGGAAAAATCGGGGATCGTCGAAGCCATTCCCGATAATTTTATATTTGGTCGCCAGGCCGCAAGTCGGAAGGACGTCAAAATCCGTGAAATGGCCGATGGAGATGTTTGAAATATGATATCGCCGCTGCACTGTGCCTTGTCGTGGGAAGACGAGCTCGAGCCTGTCTGCGACAAGCGTGCATAACTTCTGGGAAGCTCCCTTGCCTGGGATCATCTCGGTGTGGACGATGTCCGCCTTCTCCAGCTTCTTCACATGCATCGTAATGATGGAGTTGCTCAGTCCGACTGCCGAAGCCAGATCCTTCATGATCATCGGCTCCTGGGAGAGCAGGTCGATAATTTGGAGCCGTACCTTGCTGGATAAAGCTTCGAATAACGGTAAATTACTTTGGGAGACTATGGTTTCCATGGATACCTCATTAGAAAATGATATTACTTATAGAATACCTTTTCGCATCCTTTTTGACAAGAATAAACTATCAGTTGCAACTGAACTTATAAACATTTCGAATTATTGATAACTATAAAATAATATTAATTAACATATACATAAAATATTTAATAAAAATAAGTTGACACACTGGATGCCCATTGTTATATTAAATCTCGAATATTGAATATTTTTACGAAATACTTCTCAACAAACTAATTGTCAACGCTTTTAGAAAATGGATGTTAATGGGGAGGCGGTAACAGAAGAAATTCGAGAATTCGGTCAGGTGTTATAACGGGGGCAAAAATTCTAGCAATGAATAATTTTGGGAGGTTTTTGGCGATATGAAAAAACTAGCGATTATCCTGACGGCACTAATAGCGTTTACGACGGCACTAACGGCATGCGGCAGTTCCAATTCGAATAGCAATAATGCAAGTAATTCCAGCGCACCGGCTTCTTCAAGCGCTGTTGAAAGCGCATCCACATCTCCGACACAGGCGGAAGACGAGAAGGCCGATATTACCGTGTCGACTTGGGGCTCCCCCGATGAACGCAAAGTATTTGAAAGCGTTCTCGAGGAATTCCGTAAGGCGCATCCGAGCATCAAGGTCAAAATGCTGCACATTCCTAGCGATTATGCGACCAAGATGAACACGATGATAGCGGGCGGCACGGCTCCTGACGTTATCTTCACAAGCGACGGCGATTTCCCTCGTTGGGTGAAGCAGGGCGCGTTCCTGGACATCAACGACAGAGTCGAAGCCAGCGCCGATCTCGATCTCGGCGATATGTGGGAGTCGGGGCTCAAACGGTATAAATTCGACGGCCAGAAGCTGGGCGAAGGTCACTTCTATGCGCTGCCGAAGGATATCGGACCGACAGTCATGTACTATAACAAGGCAATCTTCGACAAATATAACGTCCCATATCCGAGCGCGGATGCGCCGATGAACTGGGATCAAGCGCTCGAGATGTGGCAGAAGCTGACGGTCGACGAGAACAATGACGGCAAGCCGGAAACCTACGGTTCAGGCCCGATTTGGTGGGAAGGCTACGTCTGGTCGAACGGCGGCAAGATTCTGAGCGACGACCGCAAGGAATTCACCATGAACCAGCCGGAAGCGGCGGCGGGCATGCAGTTCATCTATGACCTGACCAACGTTCACAAGGTTGTTCCGGATGCCCGCTCGTTGCAATCGATGAACGACGGTCAAATGTTCGAAGCCGGCAAGCTGGCGACGATTACGGGCGGTCGCTGGATGGTTCCGACATACCGCAACCTGAAGTTTGATTGGGACGTCGCTCCACTTCCTTCCGCCAATGGCAGTTGGGAATCTGGCTGGTCGGGTTCGGTCGGTCTCGCAGTCAACGCCAAGACCAAGTATCCGGACGCATCGTTCAAGTTGGTGGAATGGTTCGCGGGCGTGAACGGTCAGAAGAAGATGACGGATCTTGGCTTCTCCATCCCGAACTTCAAATCGATGTCGGGCACGGACGTCTTCCTGCAACCGGGTCAGAAGCCGGAGCACGCTGAAGTATTTATCAAAGCTGCTGAGGCGGAGCCGGCAGGCGGCTGGACATACCTGCCGAACTCCAAGTGGCTCGATGTGCTTAATCAGAACCTCGGCAAGTACTGGACGGGCAAGGATACTGCGGTCGACTTCTTCACGAAGCTGAAACCGGAAGTCGACAAGGCACTCAAGGAAGGCAATCCGGACCTGTTCAAGTAATCGGTAGTCGACTCCATAGTTCATACAGATGGGAAACGTGCTGCGGTAGCCGGATAACGGCCGCCGCAGCACGTTTCACCGAATTTCATCCCGAGGAAAGGTTGGAGATCCATGCCGCGTTCAGAAGCTCTGCCCACGAACAGCTCCGCCCAAACGAAGCCGTCCAAGAGCCGTTCCATGTTCCGCAAAGAAGCCTGGTGGGGCTATCTGTTCATCGTTCCTCCATTTATCGGAGTGGCTGTTTTCCTGCTGTATCCGTTGCTAAATTCTCTATACATTAGCTTTACCACGTACGACTTTAGCAGTTCGCCGGAATGGACCGGCACATCGAACTATGAAAAGATGCTTGTTGATGATCCACTCGTATGGAAAACGTTAGGGAACACGTTCTACGCCGCGCTCGGCGTACCGCTCGGTATTGTCGTGTCCTTACTCATCGCGATTCTTCTCAATCAGAAAATCCGCGGGAGAAACTTCTTCCGCCTACTCTTTTTCTTGCCGACGATCTGTTCGATCGTCGCCATGACGTTGATCTGGCAATGGATCTTCAACTCGGACTTCGGCATATTGAATTACCTGCTAAGTAAAATTGGCATTCAAGGACCGGCCTGGTTATCTGACGCCAACTGGTCGATGCCCGCAATGATATTCCAAGGCATATGGGGCGGTCTCGGCGTCAACATTATCCTTTACTTGGCGGCGTTCGGCGGCGTGCCAAGTTCGTTGTACGAAGCGGCAGAGGTTGACGGGGCTAACGCTTGGCACAAGTTCTGGAGCATTACGGTGCCGGGGATCTCTCCGGTCACGTTCTACATTCTGATCACTTCCCTGATCGCCGCGCTGCAGGACTTCGCCCGGTTCCAGCTGATGACAGGCGGCGGTCCCGACTTCTCGACGACGACGATCGTATATTACCTCTTCAATACGACCTTCAAGTACAACGATATGGGGTACGCTTCGGCGATCGCTTGGTTCATTGGCATTATCATCATGATCATCGTCGGAATCAACTTCTTGTTGTCGAGACGTTGGGTTCACTACAACTGACAGGGGGCTAACGCTCATGAGTTCTGCTATGGCCATCCGGCGTAAGTCGGCCTTTGGTTCGATTACGATGAAAGTCGTAACGTACGGGGTGCTTACGTTCGTCGCCTTGATCATCGCTATACCGTTCTTCTGGATGCTTTCCACCTCTTTAAAGGAGAAGGGCGAGGTTTATTCCTATCCGCCGAAGTGGATTCCCGCGATTCCGCAATGGGACAATTACCAGCTCATGTTCGAGAACAGCCACTTGCTTAGAGGCTTCATGAACACGATGATCGTAACGATTCCTACCATTCTTGTCGGTTTGTTTGTTTGTGCACTTGCGGCTTATGCTTTCGCTAAGTTGAAGTTTAAGGGACGCGACAAGCTGTTTTTGATTTTGATCGGAACGATGGTGATTCCGGCGGCGGTCACCATGATTCCGGCGTTCATAATGTTCAAATCGTTCGGTTGGGTCGACAGTTGGAAGCCGCTCATGATTCCGGGCATGTTCGGAGCGCCTGTCGTCATCTTTTTCCTCCGTCAATTCATTAAGCAATTGCCCGACGAGTTGGAGGATGCGGCCAAGATCGACGGCATGAATCCGTTTGGCATTTTCATCAAAATCATCATTCCGCTTACAAAGCCGGCGCTCATTACACAAGGGATTCTTTCGTTCAATGCAGGCTACAACGACTATCTTGGGCCGCTCATTTATTTGAACAGTCCGGAGAAGTATACACTTCAGCTCGAGCTTGGCTCTTTCACGTCGTATTATGTGTCCGAATGGACGTACATTATGGCGGGCTCCGTCGTCGCGCTCATCCCGACCGTGCTTCTGTTTACTTTCGCGCAGCGCTACTTTATCGAGGGCATTGCGTTGACCGGTATTAAAGGCTAGGACTAAATCTGTTAGATTATAGAAATCATACTTATATCTATACTGTGGGGGAACTGGAGAATGGCACAACAACGGATCGTCATCCACGCGGATTGGACGTTGGGTATTATCAACAAAAATATATACGGACACTTCGCGGAGCATCTGGGCCGCTGCATTTATGAAGGCCTGTGGGTCGGAGAAGATTCCGAGATCGCGAATACGAAGGGCATACGCAACGACGTGCTGGAAGCGCTGCGCAAGATGCAGGTACCGCTGCTGCGCTGGCCGGGCGGCTGCTTCGCCGACGAATACCATTGGCAGGACGGCGTGGGTCCACGCGAGAAGCGCAAGCGCATGATCAATACGCACTGGGGCGGCGTTGTGGAGAACAACCACTTCGGTACCCATGAGTTCTTTCAGCTGTGCGAGCTGCTGGACGCCGAGCCGTACATCTGCGGCAATGTCGGCAGCGGTACTGTGCAGGAGATGTCGGAGTGGGTGGAATACATGACGTTCGGCGGTGAATCGCCGATGGCCAACTGGCGCCAGGAGAACGGCCGCGAGCAGCCGTGGAGGCTAAAATACTTCGGCGTCGGCAACGAGAACTGGGGTTGCGGTGGAAACATGAAGCCGGAGCATTACGCGAATTTGTATCGCAACTTCCAAACTTATGTCCGCCAATATGGGGACAACAAACTTTATAAAATCGCCGGAGGCGCCAACGTTGACGATTATAACTGGACGGACGTGCTCATGCGCGAGGCTCATTGGCTGATGGACGGGCTTAGCCTCCACTATTACACCATTCCGGGCCGATGGGAGGATAAGCGTTCGGCGCTTAACTTTAATGAGAGCGACTGGTTCGAGACAATGCGGAAGTCGCTTCATATGAATGAGCTGATCACGCGTCATAGCACGATAATGGACCGCTATGATCCTAGCAAGCGTGTCGGTCTGATCGTCGACGAATGGGGAACTTGGTTCTTGCCGGAGCTGGGAACGAATCCGGGCTTCCTGTACCAGCAGAACACGATGCGTGACGCTCTCGTGGCTGCGATTCATCTGCATGTGTTTCACAAGCATTGCGACCGCGTGCATATGGCGAACCTGGCGCAAATGGTCAACGTACTCCAGGCCGTGATCCTGACGGAAGGCGACAAGATGATAGTTACCCCGACGTATCATGTGTTGGAGATGTTTAAGGTACATCAGGACGCCGAGGCGCTAGCCTTCCATGGAGCGTTCGGCGAATACGAGATGAATGGCGAGAAGCTCCCGCAAGTGAGCGTCTCTGCTTCGAAGAAGGACGGCAAGGTGCACGTCAGCCTCGCCAACATAAGCCATGCGAATGCTGCGGAGCTAGAGTTGGAGCTGCGCGGATTGGAGCAAGCTTATTCCTGCAGCGGTATCATTCTAACTGCGGACGACATCGGTGCTCACAATACGTTCGAGCTGCCAGAATACGTAAAGCAGCAGCCATTTGCCGGAGTTGAACTCGCCTCTGGCAAACTGCAAGTGAAGCTGCCTCCGGCATCCGTCGTTATGCTGACTCTGATATTGCAAGCTTAAGCTATTTAGTGATAGTTATGGTCAATAATGAAGGCTGTTATTTGGATAAGAGTGACACAGGAAGCCAGCGCCCTTTTAAGCCGTAAGGTTCAGATCAGACAGCCATCCTGCATGGGATGGGATCGGCGAACAGAAACGAAAAGAAGGTTTTTATTCGGGCAGTAAATCTGATAGTAGATACAGTAGATTCGAGGGTTTATCTGAAAATAAAGAGTGTCCGTAGGGCGCCCTTTATTTTCGCCGTTTGAGTGATACGGTGAACCGTATCACAAATAACGGCAAGTTCTATCAAAGTCGCCGATGCGGGGTAAGGTGTGCGACCAGTCGAGATGGAACATATGATGGAAGATCGCAACGCTAATTATTATATTTCATCTGTGTGACTGTTGGGGCAGACCAAAAGCCGAGATTCTCGTATACCTTCTCTGCTTTATTTCCGACAGTTACGAACAATAGAAGCAATGGATCTTGCTTATGGAGACTTGCCAGAGAATGAAGGATCATCGCAGAGGCAAGCCCTCGTCCCCGAAAAGCAGGTAATACGGCTACATAGGAAATGAACGGCCATCCTTCAACGCGTCCGATAAGGCACACGCCAACAATGGAATGAGTTATTTTATCAATCACAACCGTTGAGGCTTTCAGCAAGGCAGTGTCTTTATCTGATTCGATAAAAAATTCAGTCAAGTATTCTTTCAAATCCTCTTTGCTATCTTCTACGGAGTCCCCCGTACCTTGAACGAAAGAAGTGTACAGAATCGAAACCAGTTCATCTATGTATGCGGGAGTGGGCTCCTGTATCATCCATTCTTCCAAAAACGTTCCTGTTGAAGGGACGGTGGGATGCATCATACACCGACGGGTTTGTACAGCTACAAATCCGTTCCTCTCAAACAACTCGAGTTGTGAGGAAAGTACTCCAACAGCCTCAACCGATTGCTCGGCATCGGATATCGATCGCACATAAGAGAGTAAATCATGGAATATTTCGTCTGTGATCTTATGCGGAGGGATTGAAAATATTGGACCCAACTTATTCGAAGCGATCAAGGCCCCTCCAATTCGATGGTCTTGATGCATAATCCAATAGTAAGTCTTATTTTCCGGAACTGAGTAGAGTGGCAGGTTCCAATCTCTTCGGAACCTGATGTTATCCCGATATACGGCAAAAAAGTTCATGAATTCGGAATGGTCGGCCTCAACAAGTTGAATGATGCCAAGGGATATTTTGTTGATCATATTATCTCTCCAAATGGGTTGAGAAGTTCTACTTATTAGTATAGCGTAATTTGGAATAAACTTGTCATTACAGACAGCGCGGTGAACCGTATCATAAGTAACGGCAAGTTATAGTCCATTATCATCTAATCCCGATCGGTATGAATTGTCCTACCAGGATAAAACATATGCGCTGAGTCGGGTTCTTTTTCTTAGGTTAATGCGTCATTCCGGTTCTATAGGCTGGTCGTATTTTGTAGTAAACGGAGCCAGTAAAGAAAGCTGCTTGGCGAGATAATGCGGCGTGTAGGGCATATCATTGCGAAGCCAGTAGACGATTGTACCGATGAAGGCGGAGGAGCCGTACCAGATTGCGATATCTTTCGGAACGCTCATAGCCGAAGCAGATAAGGAAGCGGCTCGCTTCTCGATTCTGCTGGTGATCAGCTTCAGAAGACGTTCGGTAAAGACCGGTATACGTTTTGACGCGAGCAGCACCTTGTAAAAATTTGAATTTTCCGCGATATGCTCAAGCATTTTGACCAATGTGGACAAATCAATGTCAAAACGGGACTGATTCGGAACATCCTCCAAGATAGCATGAATTTCATAAATCATGTCATCCGCCATCTTCTCCATCATATCCGGAATATCCCGATAATGAAGATAGAAGGTGACACGATTGATGGTGGCGCGTTCCGCAATACGATTCACGGTTATTTTCTCAAATTCAATCTCCTGCAGCAAATCGATAAATGCATCTCGAATTAATTGGCGCGTGCGAAGTACACGCGGATCCGTACGCTGTGATGTTTTTGACATGGGCTCTCGTTTCCTTTCCCCATAAATGCTCAGCACGACAATTGCATCCTGCTTTGTAGATTATTTTTAATATAGACGACAGATCCCGTTCAACCGTAAACTAATAAACATTTTTAAAAAATCTGTTGCTTGTGATGTATAACAGAGGTGACTATAATTTGTTACATCAAGTTTATTATACAACAAAGTGTCTATTAGTTTCACGATGAATTTGAAGGGATTGAGCATGATGAGTAAAGTTTTAACCTTTGACAGCAGTTCCATCAAGAAAGGACCCCTGTTGTTTGTCATGATTCTGGGGGCGTTCATCGCCGTTTTGAATCAGACCATTATGGGCGTCGCGCTGCCGGAGCTGATGGTCGACTTTGACATTGCGGCGTCAACGGCACAATGGCTGACAACCGGCTATATGCTTGTTAACGGGATTCTGATTCCGATCACCGCATTTCTAATGCAACGGTTTACGACCCGCGAGCTTTTTCAGACTTCCATGGTTATTTTTCTCGGAGGAACCATTGTTTCGGCAGTCGCGCCTACCTTCGACATTCTACTGGTTGGCCGCCTGATTCAAGCTGCTGGCGCCGGTATTATTATGCCGCTGCTTATGAATGTCATTCTGACCGTATTCCCTCCTAACAAGCGAGGAGCCGCTATGGGAATGGTCGGTTTCGCCATTATTTTTGCTCCTGCAGTCGGACCTGCAATCGCCGGCTATGTCATGGAGCATTATTCCTGGCGCACGATGTTTTATGGAATGATTCCGATTGCCGTAATCGTTATTGCGGTCGCCTTTATTTATCTAAAAAATGTGGCTGAACGGTCCTATCCTAAAATTGACATTGTGAGTGTCATTCTCTCAACAATCGGTTTCGGTGCCGTTCTATACGGCTTCAGCAGCGCTGGAAGCAAGGGTTGGTCAAGCACGGAAGTGGTTCTATCTATTGTTGCAGGAGTTGTCTCCCTGATCTTGTTCACATGGAAACAGCTGGTCTCCAAGAGTCCGCTTCTCGATCTCAGGGCATTCAAATATAGCATGTTCTCCCTGACGACCGTTATTAATATTGCGGTTACGATGGTCATGTATGCAGATATGATGCTGCTTCCACTGTATTTGCAGAATGCACGTGGATACACAGCTCTGGAGTCCGGAATGCTTATGCTCCCTGGCGCTCTTCTGATGGGAATTATGATGCCGATCACAGGAAAGCTGTTCGATCGGTTTGGAGCGAAGTGGCTTTCCATTATCGGTATGGCGATTACAATCGTAACAACAATCGGCTTTGTTAATCTGACCGACTCCACCAGTTATACGTATTTAGTTCTGATGTCCACAGGACGACGCTTCGGGATGGCCATGTTTCTGATGCCAATCACAACTGCGGGCCTGAACCAACTGCCCTCTAGACTGAATGAGCATGGTACAGCCATCTCCAACACCATCAAGCAGGTGGCCGGTGCGATAGGTACCTCTTTGCTTGTCACGGTTATGACGAGCAGTACCAAGACTCATCTACAGGATATGATCACCGCAGGCGGCTCTGTTTCAAAGGAGAATATGATAATGGAGGCGTCTATTCAGGGTATTAATGATGCGTATCTTGTCATTATTGGAATCGGAATTTTCGGTCTGTTGCTTTCTTTCTTCATTAAACGTACAGGGCAGACCGAGGAAGAAAAAACCGAAATCATCTTGGATCGAAAAACGGTTAGGGAAGCATAGGTTGAGTGTTGCATTTTTAAGTGTGAGGCCATCCCGCAAAGGATGGCCATTATTTATATTGATAATTAAAGACTGGTTAGCTACTCTTTTTCTCCGTTCGCATACTTAATTCAAGGTGGGAAAACAGGAACCAACATTCAAATCGAAAATATCATAGGTTATAACCCGTTTCCGACAAGGAGTGTAAGGTCATGATGCATCCGCATACGGAGCTGCGCTACATTGATGAACGGATAGGCTTCGGGGTATTTGCAACCCGTTTCATCCCTATGGGGACTTTAACGTGGGCGCTCGACGATTTGGATCAGATTCTCGAACCGGAGGCTGTATATGCACTGGATGAAGACCGGAAAAAGCTGATCCTGAAATATTCCTTCCGAAATCAGTACGGCCAGTTCATCCTTTGCTGGGACAATGGGCGTTTCATTAACCACAGCTTTCACGCCAACTGTGTAGGGACCGCATACGAAATCGAAATTGCCGTCCGCGATATTTATCCCGGTGAGCAATTAACCAATGACTACGGTTCGCTGAACATGGATGAACAGTTTGATTGTTTGCCGGAGGAAGGCACCGAGCGAATGAGAGTTTTACGCCACGATTTGCTTCAATATGCCGATTTATGGGATGCTCAAGTGCTTGAAGCATTTCGGCACTACAATGAAGTTGAACAGCTGCTGGCTCACCTGATCCGGCCCGAGTTTAGGGGTAAAGTCGATATCGCGGCAAGGCAACACAAGCTGCTGGATTCCATTCGCGCGGTTTATTATGACCGGCCTGCCAAGGAGACAAGTAATTGAGCGTGTCCTCCTACAAAAAAGCTTGCGCATGTCGATAAGGCAAGGCGCAAGCTTGCGTATAGGATTAGGCGTGTCTGTTTGAAAAATGGTTTCGTGCTCCGATCTCCCTATAAATCTATGACCGTCCGACGAATCTTCGGACGGTTTTTCTTGTCGCTTTTTGTTGTAAGGCTTTTGTAAGGCTCAGAGAATTATACTGAATTCGAAAAAGCACAAGGGAGGAAAAACATTGAAAACAACAACATTAGGACGGAAAAAGATCAGTTTCATTCTTGTATTGGCCTTGCTGCTCAGTCTCTTTACACCGGCTATCGCTCTTGCCGAAGATTCGGGGGATTCTGGAAATAGCACGGAAACAGCGGGAAACGAGAGCGTTTCAAACGGTGGCGTCGTTCCGCCGATTACGCATCTGCCTTCTCTTGGTTTGAATTCACTGGACAATATGGAGCCATACGGACAGTTTGACGTGTATTTACTTTTGAACGGGGAGTGGGATCAAGTAGGCAGCCTCTCCTTCGACAAGTATTTGCGTGAGCGGACAGTCGAATTAAGCGGCATCATACCTGAGGGAAAAGAAGCTCAAATCAAAATCGTCAAGCAGGGAGGAGGAGCCGCTTATCTGGATGCGGTGAAGTTGGGCGGGGATACGCCGATCACTGTTAATGGCGGCACGGGGGCGGACTTGCAGAAGCTTTCATCTCAAGATCTGGATCTCATCGCGATCGATGAGAATGGATTTGAATTGTCGTTTGACGCGGGTATGCAATCCGGCGTATTGAGCATTACGGGCCGAATTGAATCCGAGACGATCAGTAAAATCCCTTTCCAGTTCCCTTTGACAAATATGTACCGAAAGATGAACGAAGGTTCGCACTTTTACACGTATACTTTAAACTCTTCGAAAGGCAACCTTTCGATAGATGGCAATATGAGTGAACTGGGAGCTCAGGAGCCTTTCTTCGAGGAGTTTTCCAAAAGCGGCTCGGGACATCCGTCCGGCGTTACATATGGTTGGGTTCGTAATGACGACCAGTATCTTTATGTGGCGATGGAGTTCACTCCGGACAACACAATGGACGGAGATAAGGACTATGCGAAAGTATATGTCCGCACGGCGAACGGATTGAAAGAGTTCAAGGTATCCGTGCCAGAACAAACATGGGGGCAGCCGTTCTTTACTTACACAGACAAGGTCTCCTACCAGCATAAGGTTTATGAGTTTCAAATTCCTTTAAGCGAACTGGGCATCACAGATGCAAATATCGATGCAGAGCTGCCCCTGGCATTTGCGGCCTATGGAACGGCAAGTCCGGGCGACTATGATCCGGTGTTAACCTACATGCCGGATACGAATTCCTATTTGGCGGTTTATCAATCTTTCGACGAGTCTGGCGAATACGATATCAAGGGACAAATCATTAATGCGCACGGCTATGTGAAAGTGCCTGAATTCACGGTAACCAATGCCGTGTACGACCAGCTGCATCCGTCGGTAGCGTATGACATAAACAGTCGCCAATTATTCGTTGTATGGCAGGATGACCGGAACGATGCTTACAGTTACGATCTTTACGGCAGAATGATTAACGTTAACGCGGATGCTTCTGCCGTAACGCTTGGAACCGAAATACAGCTCGTGGCGGGTTTGGGTTATGACGAGAGCGACCCGTCTATAGCATTCGGGACAGACGCAATCGGAGCAGAACAGTTCATGCTCGTCTGGGAGGACTATCGCCTAGGATCGGACTCTGATGTTTACGGACAATTGCTGAATGCGGACGGTACGCCGAACGGCGGTGAAATCACGGTTTCTGGCGCGGTGTACAGCCAATATGAACCGACGGTTGCGTTCGACAACGTCAACATGAAGTATATGGTTGTCTTTACGAATGAGGACGCGAATGGCAACAATGACATTCACGGTCAACTTCTCTTGGCGAACGGCAGCCTAGACGGGAATCAAGTTGTGATTACGAATGCGGCGGGCGACCAATGGGAGACGCAACTGGCTTACGACAACATGACCGGAACATTCCTCGCGGTTTGGGAAGATTACCGAAACGGCAACTCCGACATTTATGGCCGGTTGATCAACCCCTTCAATTCAGCGAATCCGCTTCTGGGAATACAAGATATTGCGATTGCCACAGACGTTGAATATGAGTATAGACCATTTGCGGGTTTCGACTTCGTGAATAACCGGTTTCTCGTGGGATGGTCCCACGATGTCTCAGGAGGGTTTTTTGACTATGATTTAAGAGGCCAGTATATTGAAGCGAACGGACTACTCAACGGCAGTGATTTTATAATCCGGGACGGGACTTCCGGCGGTGCGGACAGCGCATCGGTCCAATACAACCCTTCATGTGCCAATTATATGGCGGCTTATGAAGATTACAGCGTGGATCCCCGTGATATCGGGTTCAGTTCAGTCGGAAATCCGCAACCTTGCCCGCCGGATGATATACCTTTGAACGGTACGGTCACCGTTTGGGATGGAAACGCGTGGATAGCGCCGACCGGTGTGGAGCCGAATGTGTTCATTTTGAAAAATACGGACGAATCCATCATGGGACAAATGCTGCAGGTGCAGTTAAAATCGACAACAGGCAACAATGGCGACAATACCGAACTGCCGGATGATTATGCGGGAGATACGTTCAAATTGGTTGCCGACCTGTCCGGCATCGATTACGATCCCGTGGCGTTGGTCGGAACAGGCAAATTGGACGCTTCGTTCGATACGGACGGGGTGGCGAACGGATGGACCTACGATCCGGTTATGCAGACTCTAACCGTATACGTCAAACCGATAGCGACATCGTTTGACCAAACGGGGGACGGAACAGCCGACGCAGACTATCAGGATGCGGTACTGCTGGCTGCGACCGATTTCATATTGCCTCCGGGAATAACGGATCCGACGTACGATCTTGCGCAAATGAAGACATTGAACCGCAATTTGTACATCATTACCAATGCGCAGAGTTTCGGAGCGCCGGAATATATTGTAGAGAACGGTAAACCGAGGTTGGAAGTGTTTGTGGAAGGTCCTTCATTCAAGATTAACGGCTCAACGAAAAACTTAGGTTATTTTGAAGCGTATTTACCGACGGTCATGCTTCAGGATTGGGGCGTAACGACCGGTGCCGAGCTGCAGGCCGCTATCGGCGACGGCCAGCAAAACGAGAATGCGCATTCGGTCACATTCGCCGTCTATGGTAATCAGGCATCGGGGATCACCCTGACGATCCAAGGATTCGATTATTCGCCGCATACGATATCTATCAGTCCGGCAACACAGCCAGTGCAACCAACACAGCCAACGCCACCAACACAGCCAACGCCACCAACTCAGGCAACACAACCGAAAGATCCGGTCGTAACAGATGCGGACGGAAATATAAAACTCGGACAGGGCACTGTCACAATCGAGCAAACCACCACGGACGATGGGAAAAGAAAGACGTCGGTCACCCTCGATGCCGATAAACTCGGCAATGCGCTCGGGTTGCTGAAGGATAAAGAAGCAGGAAACCGCGCGGTTATCCTTGAAATCGAAGATGCGGGCGATGTTGCAGAGGTGATCGTACCAGCGAATGCACTGGCCGACTCGGCACCGGATGCGGTGATATCGATCCGTGCGGATGACGCCAGTTACGACCTCCCCGTCGATCTGCTCGACGTTGCATCTTTGGCTTCCGAATTAGGGTCCGCGGTCAAGGATCTTAAAGTGAAAATCAAGATCGAAAAAGTGTCGGGTTCGCTGGCAGAAGAGATCGCCAACCATGCCGCAAAATCCGGTGTGAAGCTGGCAGGCGGCGCGATCGAATTCAGCATCACCGCAGAAGCGAATGGAAATTCAAAAGAACTAAACGAATTCGGCACAAAGTATGTGACGAGAACGATAACTCTCGCGCAGACGGTGAACGGGGACCATGCTTCTGCAGTACTGTACGATCCGGAGACGGGGGAAATGACGTTTGTTCCGGCGATATTTACCTTTGTGGACGGAAAGACCGTAGTCACGATCAAGCGTAACGGAAACAGTATTTACACAGTCGTGTCGACTGACAAGTCGTTCGATGATGTGACCGGTCACTGGGCTGAGGCGGACATTGAACTACTTGCATCGAAACTGTTGGTTGAAGGAATGAGCGCTGCGACGTTTGCTCCGAATGAGCAAATCAGCCGCGCCGAATTTGCGGCTCTGCTCGTTCGCGCGCTCGGATTATCGCAAGACAAGTCGGCAGCCGCCGAATTTACCGATGTGAAAGACGGCGACTGGTTTGCAGGCACCGTTGGCGCTGCCGCCAAAGCGGGCTTAGTGAAAGGGTTTGCCGACCATACATTCAAGCCTCACAGCCCGATCACCCGTGAAGAGATGGCCGTGATGATTTCCAGGACTCTGGATTTCGCAGGCAAATCAATGAATGTGGATGGTCGCGAAATCAGTCTGTTGGGCAACTTCAGCGATAGCGGAAGCATCAGCTCCTGGGCGCTCGCCGGAGTTGCCGAAGCCGTGGAAGCGGGCATCGTTAAAGGCAAAACGCCGGACGCCTTTGTTCCGGCGGATCGCGCGACCCGCGCGGAAGCGGCGGTCATGCTGAAGCGTTTCCTGCAGTTTGCGGAATTCATGAATTAAGGCAAGCTGCATTCCCCAAAAAAGGAGGTGCCCGGGATACGTCCCTGGCACCTTCTTTTTACATATTCCTACAGGATTTGACCTTTACATGCAGAATAATATCATTATAATCCGCATGAGGTGAACACTATAATGCCGGAATGGACCGTTAATCAATTAATCGATAAGGGTGAGTACAACGAAGCCGTCATTCGGATGGAAGGCCAACTGATGTCTTCTCTTCAGTTGCCTGTAGAAGCTTATGAAAGATTGCCGGAAACCGTACTCTATAAATCGCCTTTATTGCTGAAACATTACGCCCGGCTGTTATCATGGGGCGGAGAGCTGCTGCGGGCAAAGACTATGCTGGAGGCCGCTCTGAAAGGTTTTGCCGTCCAATCTTTACAGGATCTTCTTTTATCGACCTTTGCCGATCTCGCCATCGTCAATATTCGGCATGGCAACGCCGATGAGGCGGCGGCGATTCTTCATTTTCTGCGGGATGAATATGAGAAGAGAGGGAGCGGGCAATCCGGAGAAATTCCTTTCGTACTCGGTTTCGGTTCCCACTTGCTGAACGCCGGGGATTCGGCAAAGGTTTATTATCTTGCGGCGTTGGAACGAGTTCGCGACCAAGGGGATTGGCCATCCTACTACGGTTCGTTATTCGAGTATTTGGCGGATCACGCCGGGGAAGCCGATGAGGCGGAATGGTCGGCTTACTTTGCTTTATTTTTCCAAGGTTCCAATTCCTATTTTCCGGTTGATTCCGGTTCGGTATTCTTGCGTGTGCTGCGTGCTTTCCACCAGGACGGCTGGGACGAAATCGTCCGGCTCGCCGATCCGCCAGCCGGTATGGACGATCTTCCGGCTAGGTATCGGTCAATGACCCGCTTGCTGCGAACTCATGCGCAAATGATGTTGGGACAGTCGAACGATCCCTTACGGGCAATAGACATATCTCCGTCCGTCGATAAAGAAGAAGATGGTTCAGTGCGATTACTGCAGGTGTGTCTTTGGACAGAATGGGCCTTTCGGCGAGGAGATCGGGATCAGGCGGTGTCAGGATTGACGCAGGCGCGTGCGTTGATGAACCCTTGTCACAAACCGTGGCTGAGAGATATGGCGGATCGCTTGGAAAGCAGAATCGTTGATTGTCATGATACCGACCCGAATGTGCCGCTTTCCTCAGGATGGAAAATAAACTGCTTCGGCTCGCTGCGGTTCCAGCGCGATGGAATGTCTGTCGACCAACTGCGCCCGCACCGCAAAAAATCGTTGGAACTGCTTGCATACTTGCTGTTGAGACCGCGGCTCACCGGTTCCAAAGAACAGGTGGCCGAGGATTTGTTTACGGATCTTGATCCGGAAAAAATGATGAATCAACTTTACGTCATCGTGCATGATTTGCGAAAAACGTTGGCGGAACATTTGGATGGAGCGACCGCGATCGCTGTGAAAGACGGATTCATCCGATTGGACGAAGCGTTCATCGAGATGGTGGATGTCGAACGCTATTCGACGCTTGCCAGAGTCGGTGAACAGCTGTGGAGCGACGCCAAGGAAATAGCGGTCGAGATGATGGAAAAAGCCTGTGAGCTTTACGATGAACTGCTCCCCGAATTGCCATACGCTGAATGGTTGGACCGATTCAGGGAGAGCTTGTTGGAAAGACAAGTGGTGATGCTGCACAGGCTGGGCGGATATGCTGCGGGCTTGAGCGATTACGACCGGGCGGAAATCCGCTATCGCGAGTGGATTCGCCTTCGTCCCCAGCAGGAGGAAGCTTATCAGGAGCTGATTCGGCTTCTCGTGCAAACGGGGAGAAAGGCAGAGGCAGAGCGGGTGTATCATATTTTGGATCGATTGTGCCGGGAAGAGCTCGGAACGACTCCGGTTCCGGAAACAACGAGACTGCTTACAGGGTGATGCGAATGAACAGGGCGGACCGTCTGCTGATGCTGCGACTTTTTTACGTATATGGATCCGTTATCTGCGCGACCGGAGCGGGCATGGTTCTGTCCAACGCTTTCATCAGCCGTTATCCGGCCGAACTGCTCTTTTATAACGCTTTGTCCATTGCCTTTTATGCTTTGCTATGGCTGATTCTCAACATGGTATTTTCCTGCGTCCGGCTCAGGCCGGCGATGAAGTATCTCGAAGGAGCTTTCACTCACGATCCATTGCCGCATTGGCAAAGGATGATCGTATTTCCGAAGAACATGTTCTGGTTCACCCTCGCGTTCGGCATGATTGTATCCCAAATCTATCAGGTATCCGAGTTGACAAGCGGAATTAGCCGCGGGTCGGGCGTACAAAACGTTTGGATACAATATGTAAAAAGCACGTTATTTAACGGCACAGTCTTTTTGATGATCGCGATGGTTTTTTACAGTCTCTCCAAATTGATCTTGCGCCCGTACGTTCGGACATTCTCCGTGTTCGAGACGGATCAAATCCGGTTTACGACTTTCTTCAGGCCTGTGGTTGTTACCGGGGCATGTCTCTATATCATTGTTATAGTCCGTTTTATATGGTATATCGTCGACTCCTTGATGTCCGGCCGGCCGATTCAAGTTGCCGTGATGCTGGTTTTTTCCTCGATCGCACTCATCGTCGGAACGGCCCTTCTATACGTCTTGCTCTTGCATTTCCGCAGCGGAATGTCTTTGATGACAGGCAGAATTGGATCTTTGATTGACGGGAGGGCTAAGAATTTACAGGATGAGATGCCGCTTACGTCCATGGATGAAGTAGGGGAACTGGCCGCTGTTTACAACCGGTTGCGCGCTAGGATGTTCAGGGAATATACGGCTTTGCAGAAAGAGATGGAGTGGACGGCCGAGCTGCAGCAAAAACTGTTCCCTGCGGACGAAGGCAGAAGGGAAGGGTATCGTTTCCGGATCGAGAGCCGTATGGATGGTGTGGGGAAGGAAATCTTGTACGATTGGTGCGAACATGAAGGCAATACGGCGTTCTTATTCGGATTTGTCGAAGGAACAGGGATGCCGGCTGCGCTGGCGATGACATCGGCTATGGTGCTGTTTCGTACGGAAATCCAAAATGGGGAACGCGCCGCAGACGCGCTTGCCCGTCTGAACGAATCTTTATCAGAATTACTCCAGAGCGAGGTGACTGTCCATATGGGAATCGCAGTCTATCGCGCCGATCTGTGCGCAGTGGAATACGCGATTGCCGATCATATCTGCGTTCGGTTCCAGAGTGCTGAGCGGGAGACGATCCGCCTTCGAACATCCGAACACCATGCGGATATGATCATATTGCAGCCGGAGGGGTGGCTGGAGCTGGCACCGTCAGAAGGGGAAGCGGCTGTAGGGCAGTCATATGTCAGAATCGTCCGGGATCAGAAGGAGGATGCGGCATGAACAACCCGAGTCGGCGGCTGCATTGGCGACTGTTCTTCATCTGCTTTGGAACGATTCTGTTTGTTACTTTCCTTCTTGAAATGGAAAATGTGCTTGTCTTTGATATGGGCGTGTCGGATCTATTGTCGTTTAATATTCCGGCGGTACTGACCGGGGATGCCGTCATCGTTTCGCTGATGTATTTGCTGATTCACATCCGGCTTCGTGAAGTACGTTTATTTTTCAAGGGACAACGTACCGGGGAAGTTCGTGCGGAAGCGTTCCGCAAATTGCTGCGTTTGCCGGCGGATATGTTCTGGAGCATCATGGGCATCTCGTTCCTATTGTCCGTTATTTATCATCTAATATCGGAGTTATATTATGGTGGTTATACGGAAGAACCGATTCACCGGCTCATTCACCATTATACGACTCCGATGAGCGGGGAATTCGCTTTGGCACTTACGACGGCCGCACTTCTGTTTTGTTTGATTCGCGGCACGGTAAGGCCGTTATTATTCGCGCTCGGAGAGGACGCGGCGGTTGCCGCTTCGGCCGGTTCGACCTTTATCGGAGCCATGCTGATCACGTTTAACTGCGGATTCCTAATCCTGGTTATCCATCTAATTCGTTATGTCATGCTGCGGCGATGGTGGCAAGAACCGATCATAATCGGCGAGATATTGTGGATAAGCGGGTTCTACGCCTTGTTGGCGATGGCGATCCTGCTGCTGCTGGTAAGGAATTATCGCCAAGAATTGCGGGAGATGATCGGCGGCATGCAGTCGCTCCTTACCGGCGACCGTTCTAAACTGCGGGGCAGAATGCCCGTTCTGTCGGGAGACGAAAGCGGCGAACTCGCATCGGCGTTTAATGAAATTCAGCGGTTGCTTTCCCGCGAGTACGAAGAATTGGACAGGCAGATGAGCTTGGCGTTTAGAGTGCAGCAGCGGCTGCTGCCCCAGAGTCTGCGGCACTTCGGCAAATTTTCCGTAGAGGCACTATGTCTTCCCCACAAGGAAGTAGGCGGAGATTTATGCGATATCGTCGAGCTTCCGGACCGCCGTTTCGCTGCGTTGATCGGCGATGTTTCGGGCAAAGGCGCTCCCGCGTCGCTTATCATGAGTGCGGTGATGATGCTGTTTCGCGTCGAATCCCGCCGCGGCGGAAGTGCGGGAGAACTGCTCGATCGATTGAATCGTACTTTGTTCGGTACGCTCCCCGATAGTATGTACGTAACGGCCGGGATCGCCATAATCGATTCGGAGACCGGGACGTTGGAATATGCGAGCGCGGGTCATCTCTCCCCGTATATCCTGAGAACTGGCGCCGTCCTAGAAGTTCCTTGTTCCTCCCTTCCGATCGGGATCGATTCAGAAATTCGGTACAACCAGCACAGATATTTGATGCAGACGGGGGACAGGCTTATTCTGTATTCGGATGGCGTTGTTGAGCGGCTTGACGCTGAAGGACGTCCAGGCGGATTTGAACGTTTTGAGCGGGATCTTGGGCTTCTTCCGTCGGATTGCTCTTTATTTGACCAATTGTCGCATTTATTAGGGATATCCGAGGATGGCGGAAGATGCGAGGATGACCGGACCGCCATGCTAATCAGGATGAATGAAGCGGCAGTGTAATATTTTTGTAAGGGAACGAATGATAAGATGATACACAGCACGATTTGCCGGCGGAAGGTGATGGGAACGGAGTGATTGTTATGATGATGGAACCGAAACACGAGAGACGGTGGACCGTTCCCGGCCGATTGGGAAACGAGCGGTTTATCCTTCGGGAGTTGGATATGTATATGGCGGAAACAGGGATTGGCGCGGACATCGCGGAAAACATCAAAACGGCGGTGGCCGAAGCGATAATAAACGCTATTGAACATGGGAATGGGATGCGGGACAATACGACGGTCACGACCGTTATGGAAGCTGGTCCTTCCCTTATTCGATTTCGCGTGTATGACGAAAGGCCGTTGCTGCTGGCGGATAACTCGGGGCCGAGGGACCGGCAGCGGGATAAAGATAATCCCCGGGGTTGGGGACTGCATCTGATTTCGGCGCTCAGCGACGGATGGCGTTGGGGAAGCGACGAGGATGGTTGTTATATCGCTATTGACTTCACTGTGGATTCGGAAGGTGAGTGTAGATGAATCAACAATTGATCATAAACCGGAGAACGGCATCTTCCGCTTGGATCCTGGACCTTCAGGGTGACCTGACCAAAGTAGAAGAGGAATCGGTCTTGCAACTGATTTCCTGGGAGCAGGGACTTCCAGAGCAAAAAAAGGTTTTGATCCTGAATCTTGCCGGTGTCCATTATATCAATAGCGCCGGTATCGCAATCTTGATCCGGTTGACTCGTACGGGAATCAAAGTCGGCTTCCGTACATTCGCCTACGGCGTGACCCCGCATTATCAGAAGCTGTTCCGCATGGTCGGACTTTCAGAGTTTATGATGATTTATCCGGACGAATACGGAATTCTGCAGCGAATTGACAGTCTGGAAGATGACAACGGCTAAAGGATTGAAAGATGGAAGCTGAACATAAAACGTCGTAGCAAGTTTTTTTAGAGGACTCCTTACGGGGCAAGGGTTTAAATATATGTGTGTGCAAAAGTAATATCGATGTATAATAGAGCCCTAAGAAAAACGCAGAAATGATAGAGATTGGGAGTGATTGTTGTGGAAATCAAAGTTGATGATCTAACCGGATCCAAAGTGAAAATGTTAATTAGCCAACATCTCCAGGGAATGTCAGAAAATAGTCCGCCAGAAAGTATTCATGCCCTAAATCTAGATGGATTAAAAAAGCCAGAGATTACATTTTGGAGTGCATGGGAACAAGGTGAATTGCTTGGATGTGGAGCACTTAAAGAGCTTGATGATACACATGGAGAGATAAAATCAATGCGGACTTCTTCATCACATCTGAGAAAAGGTGTTGCTAGGAAAATCCTTGAACATATCATTAAAGTATCCAAGGAACGCGGTTATCAGAAGTTGAGTCTGGAAACGGGCTCCATGAAATCTTTCGAACCAGCTAAGAAACTTTATGAAAGTGTTGGTTTCCAATATTGCAAACCATTCTCGGATTATATTGAAGATCCGTATAGTGTATTTATGACAAAGGAATTATAAGCTTAGCATAATGCTCAAACATCGAATCAATTCCGGGTAAGAAATTCGATTTATTTCCATGCGCTCTCTAAATGATCATTTTTGAAATTAGAATGCAACCAATCAATCCGATGACAGAGCCGCTTATTCGCAATTGTACCATGCCTTTTTGGGAATGGAGAACGATTAATCCGATTAGCGCCCCCATGACATGAAGACCGATTGTTGCAACTACGAAACCGATGGCAAACTTGAACGGATCTCCTAGTTTCGTCATTTCCAAGCCGTGTGCGTTGCCGTGGTAAATTCCGAATATGGCAACAATCGCCATGATTGCAATGGCGGGTATTCGTCTGTTGAGAGCCAAAGCGCTTCCCAATAAGCAGACCGAAATCGCGATGCCGTATTCCAATAGATAAGCGTGTACATTGGCAACGCCAGCGATAAATCCGAGAACCATAAAGAACACGAATGTTGCCGGTACACTCCAAATCGCCCTTCCACCCAACTGTGCACTTAGCAGACCGACTGTTACCATGGCAAGCAGATGATCGATACCGAGAATCGGATGAAGGAAGCCTGCAGAAGCACCGGAAATCGTTCCTAAGAAACCGTGCGCGCTTGCCGTGGAAGGCAATATGATCAAAAGGGTTAGGATCATTATACATAATATCATGTTACGATTAATGTTCATGACGATCACCCGCGTTTCTCCGATATGCTCTGTACTCGGTAATAATAATAAACAAGCCGTAGATAGCCGGAATCATCGGAAATAATGAAGTCCACATCCCAGGGAAGTAATGGTACCTGCCTCCTTCAACAAGAGGGAACACAAGCATGTGAGTCGGTTCGCCCACGATCATTCCGAAAAAGACGAAGCAAGCGATGAAATTCCCAAAAGGATTCCGGAAATAAATAGCTGCTGCAGAGAGAATCCAAATTAACGGTCCCCCCAAGCAAATCAATAAAATGAAATCGTGCTCCGACCAATTGATATGCAAAGCAGAAGAAATTCTGCCTGAAAAATCATTCCAATATTCTTCTAAGATGTGAATCGAAAACAAAGCCGTCGTGAGCAGATACACGGGAAGTATTTTCTTCGGGTCAACAGGATGATGGAATGAGGTTCGAAGCCATATTACCAATCCCCCAATCATGGCACCGCATACGATGAGAGGAGGTACCGGCCCTGATTGAAGATAAAAAATCGTGGCATAGGTCGCGATGAACGTGATGATCAGAGCTACATATAAATATCTCGAATCTTTCATTTCAACCCTCTCCCTTTTTTACGTTTTGACATAGGAATTTGATACCATATAGTCCCATGATAATCGGCAACGGGGCGGTCCACTGTCCTGGAAAGTAAGAAAACGACCCGTGTGCAAGAATGGGAAAGGCGAAAGACGCTAATCCGCCAACGATGCCCCATATGAAAATAAACCATGTCATATAATTGCTTAAGGGATGTTTTAAATAAAGGCCATAGGTAGTTAGGACAAATAGGGTGGTTGGCAAGAGAGAGAATAGGGAGAGGAATAGACGTTCGGAGAACAGATCCTCTACTGGAAATAGGTGTGGAAACAATCCTGTAATCACTTGAGGAAACTTATGCAGCCATTCTTCGATGTCTTGAACGATAATCGCGGAAATGGCCAAGATTACACATACCACAATCCCTCTCGGTTCAACGGGCTTATGAAAGGTTGTAGGCATCCATGCTGCAAGTGCTAGTACCATTGGAATGAAAATCAGACAACTAATGACCGAGCCAAAATAGATATAGGCGCCTATTGTTAATGTAATCAGCGAACAAACGACAAACATGAAAAACATGTACTTGGTAGGCAGATCAAAATGACGCTCTTGCATTTTGTATCCCTCCCCTAATGGTTAGAGCCATATTTCGGATCCAGGATTCCATCAATAAAGACATTAAACAAGGTATCAATTAGTTCATTCATAGCAAATCCGTGACGAGCCGCTACGTCCGGTCTAATGAATGCTTGCATGGATTCCAGAAAAAGGACTGTCGCTATTTGCGGATTAATAGTCTCTTTAACCAACCCTTTTTCCTTGGCATCTGTAATTAATTTCCCTACAAATTTGGCCTTTTCCATTCGGAATTGGAGAATTTGACTCCATATCTTCGGAACCGTCTTCTGGATATCACTCAGGAACAGAGGACTTAAGCGAAGAATCTCTTCTTTGATTTGTCTCAAGGTTTGCCGCAAAACTTCAATAGGATCACCGGACATTATAGCTGAAGAATCAATGTGGTCGGATATTTGCCGCATCGTCCCCTTAATAACCGCATCAGCAATTTCCTCCTTCGAATTAAAATATTGATAAATCGTTTTCTTGCTTATTCCGAGTTCCGAGGCCATATCCTGTATCGTTACGCTGCGGTAACCTCGATTCGTGAATAATTGATGAGCAATTTGAACGATCCTCATGCGTATAGTCTCATCCATTTAAAAACCTCCAACCTTGGAAACTAAGGAAACCAATTTGTATTTACTAGTTTCCATTATAAAAACATCTCATTATCATGTCAATTGTTCTGAGAAATTTTTCCTGAAATTTCTGACCCTGCCTCGAATAGATGGACACATAGAAAACCTTTATAATAAACATGGAGGGATTTACTACGGATATTCCAAGATGCAATAAGGAGTGAATGAAATGGAGAGGCAGACATCTAAGCCGATGTTGTTTCGCAGCAGGGGAAATCAGGACTCGGGGAAAGTTTCATTTATTGAATTGTTTTTTGATTTGATCTTTGTTTTTGCGGTGACGTAACTGTCTCACTCCTACTTAGATAATTTCACCATGGAGGGTGCGGTTCGGCTTATTCTTATTACAATGGCAGTATGGTGGGCATGGATCTATACGGCATGGGTCATCAATTGGCTAAATCCTGATACGAAGCCGATTCGAATAATGTTGATTGCACTTATGCTGCTAGGGCTCATCATGTCTTCCTCGATTACTGAGGCGTTTGAGCAAACGGGGCTGTACTTTGCCCTGTCCTATACGTTTTTCCAAGTCGGCCGAACAGCTTTTACGGTTTGGTTCATGCGTAAAGGTTCGACAGAGCTTCAAGTTAGCTTTGTACGAATTCTCTGCTGGTTTCTATTATCGAGTGTGTTCTGGATTAGCGGCGGGATCATGCATGATTCCTGGAGATTAGCCTTGTGGATTATAGCTGTTTTCATTGAATATATCGCTCCGTCACTTGGCTTCTGGACTCCTCGCATTGGCCGGTCATCAACTAATATGTGGGATGTGGAAGGCTCGCATATGGCTGAACGTTGCGGCTTGTTCATTATTATTGCTCTGGGAGAATCAATTCTTGTGACCGGTGCTACTTTTGCCAAGATGGAATGGAGCTTGGGAACGCTGGGGTCATTTATTATCTCTTTCAGCGGTACGGTAGCCATGTGGTGGATTTATTTCGAATCGATGGCTAAGACAGGACATCATTATATCGCCCATTCCTCTGATCCCGGAAGAATAGCTCGGTCGGCGTATACTTATACGCATCTTCTTCTAGTAACGGGCATCATCCTAACGGCTGTTGCGGATGAACTGCTGCTTACACACCCTTTCGGGCACGTTGATGGAAAGACGGCTGCGGTTATGCTGGTTGCTCCATGTCTCTACTTGCTCGGAAACATGCTGTTCATGAAAATTGTGGCTCAAGTCATTCCCATGCCGTACATAGCTGGGTTGATCACACTCGGTGGTCTTAGTATATTTGCCATGGAGCTTTCTCCATTTGTTCTGTCAGCAGCTACGTCCATCGTTCTTGTGACAGTTTCCATATGGAGCGGGATTTACTCCAATCGATTATGCAGTATTGTCCCGCAAGTTGTACAGCGAGCGGCAGACTAATGGTAATTGACAGATTCCCGAAAATTTATGGAGGTGGGATAGTCCATGGTGGTGGAAATCATTCGGTATAACGGGTTTATCGCTGAAGATTTATTAGAAATTTTCCAACACAATTTTTCCTATCGATCTTCCTGTTTCCATTTTTTCATGTACTAAGCGCAGGTTTGCTGCATTAATGGGTTCCAGGCGTTCAGTTAAAGTGGTTTTCAACTTGCCATTATCGATTAAATCAGCCAGTTTATTAAGTAGATCGTGTTGTTTGATCATATCTTTGGTTTGGAACATGGATCGGGTAAACATAAGCTCCCATACAAACGTGATACTTTTAGCAAAAAGAATGTCCATATCCAAGCTTCCCGTCCAAGAACCCTTATTTGCAGGAACGATTGAACAAATCTTACCTTGGGGGGTAATGACTTCTGCCATATTCGCTAAATGCTGTACGGTGTCATTTAAGCAGAATATATAATCCACGGTTTCGAATCCAATCTTGTTGAGCTGCGATGCAAAATGGTCATTGTGGCTGATCGTAAAATCCGCGCCTTGATTTTTGGCCCACTGGATTGACTCTGGGCGCGAAGCGGTGCCAATTACAGCTAGACCCGCTAATTTGGCAAGTTGAGTAGCAATCGACCCTACTCCTCCTGCTGCGCCGATAATAAGTAGGCTTTTATTATTGTTTTCTTCTACGTTATGACTGATTCCTAAACGATCAAATAAGCCCTCCCAAGCAGTAATCGAGGTAAGCGGCAAAGCGGCTGCTTGTGCGAAATCCAAACTTTTCGGCTTGTATCCCACAATTCGTTCATCTACCAAGTGAAATTCACTATTACCCCCTGGTCGAGTCACACTCCCCGCATAATAGATCTCATCTCCAGGTTTAAACAATTGACATTCAGGTCCTGCCTGTACAACAACCCCAGCAACATCCCAACCAAGAATTTTGGGTGATTCTGCTTCATAGTTGTTATTCTCCCGAACGCCTAAGTCGGCAGGATTAACAGAAATGGCTTTTACCTCTACTAGTAGATCACGACCTGCAGGGATCGGTTTTTCAATATACAAATCAACAAGGCTCTCTGGATCGGATGAAGCGAGATATCGGTAAGCGCCGACTGCTTTCATTTTTTGATGATTGCTCATATTTTTCTTCCTTTCAAATGGGTATATCGTACAACTGAATTATATGCAGTATACTTACTTTAAGAAAGTACGCATAATTTTATTATATAGTATTAAAAATCATACCTTTGTGAGGGGACACAGTAATGGGAGATCGAAGAAACAAATACGGTAAGAGTCCAAACATGGAAGGATGCCCTGTGGAGACAACGCTGGATGTCATCGGAGGGAAATGGAAAGGGATTATTCTGTATCAACTCATTGACGGAACGAAAAGATTTAATGAATTCCGGCGCCTCAATCCGGGTATTACACAGTTTATGCTCACCCTTCAGTTACGGGAGCTTGAAAGGGATGGCATCATTCACAGAGAAGTTTATAAAGAAGTTCCGCCCAAGGTGGAATACTCTCTTACTGATTTCGGAAAGACCTTGGAACCGCTTATCGTATCTATGAAAGCATGGGGGGAGACTTATAAAATCAGACTTAACGAAATTAGAACGCCGCAAGAGGGAGATGCATGAGTATTCGGGCTGGAGGAAAATAAAAGGGCCGTTATCGCACCAAACAGAGGTTAGAATTTTTCCCATAATAGCGATCCGTCGGTTGTTATTGACAGGGTGGAAGCTATACGGTATTATTCAAATGGTATTGATAATCATTATCATTTGAAGATAGCCGAGAGGGGTTCCAGATTTAGATGTTTGCATTAAAAAGTAAGATACCATTCCTTATGTTGCTTATCCTATCCATTGTTGCTATAGGTTGTAACAAACAAAATTCACAACAGAGCTCCGAAGCTGGAGCGGGTAACACGGAAAAAATTATTACTCTATCATGGCCGAGGGATATTGGGACGATGAACCCGCATGTATATAATCCTTCGCAATTGATTGCGCAATCGATGATTTACGAACCGTTGGTCAGCTACAATGACGGGGGCAAGCTGGAGCCGCATTTGGCGGAGTCGTGGTCGATATCACCGGACAGCAAAGAATACACATTTAAGCTCCGCCAAAACATAACATTCTCAGACGGGTCAGCCTTTAACGCAGCCATCGTCAAGAAGAACTTCGACGCGATCATGTTGCACGTCGATAATCATAGCTGGCTTGGCTTTATCGCTGTTCTTGATAAGACAGAAGCCGTCGACGAGTATACGTTCAAATTAACATTGAAGGAGCCGTACTACCCGACTATTCAGGAGCTGGCGGTTGTCCGTCCGGTTCGTTTCCTAGGCGAGGCCGGTTTCCCGGATGACGGCGATACGGGCAAAGGCGTGAAGGAGCCGGTCGGCACCGGACCATGGTTGCTGACGGATTACAAAACCGACGAATACGCGGAGTTCACCCGTAATCCGAAATACTGGGGAGAACAACCGAAGGCAGATAAAATCATCGTCAAGATCATTCCGGACGGCGAAACGCGCGTCCTCGCTTTCGAGAAAGGCGAGCTGGACCTGATCTACGGTGAAGGCGTCATCAGCATGGATGCCTTCAACCAATTGGAAAGGTCTGGCGAATACGAAACGAGCCTTTCCGAGCCTGTTGGAACAAGGCTGATGGTCATGAATACGGCAAACGAAGCGCTATCGGACATGCGAGTGCGTCTGGCTCTGCAGCACGGCTTTAACAAACAGGCGATGGTTGATGGCATTACCTCAGGTTTGGAAGAGAAAGCGGACAATATTTTGTCTACAAACTTCCCTTATACCGATATTAACGTCACGCCAATCGGTTATGACGTGGAGAAAGCGAAAGCTTATCTGGATGAAGCCGGCTGGAAGCTACCGGACGGAAAGGCGGTACGCGAGAAAAACGGCAAACCGTTGGAGCTGGAATTAACCTTCGAAAAATCGGATCAAATTCTAAAACCTATGGCGGAAACGTTGCAAGCCGAATGGGCGGCAATCGGTGTGAAATTAAATATTACCGGCCTCGAACTTACGGAGCAAATCAAACGGTTCCGTGCCAAACAATTCGACTTGAATTTCTCAAGTAATTACGGCGCGCCATACGATCCGCACTCGTTTATTCATGTAATTTCCGAGGATGGCTTCGGTTTCTCGGCGGCGCTGTCGAACTTGCCGGATCGACAAGAACTGCTTAAGCAAATCAAGGACGCTCTTGCCTCGACAGACGAGGATAAGCGTCAAGAACTGTACAGCGCCATCTTGGCAACACTGCAAGATCAAGCGTCGATCATGCCGATTTCTTATATTAAGAAAACAGCTGTTTATAGTAAAAACTTGAGCGGCTTTGCATTTCCGGCTAATAGGGAAGATAGTCCATTCTCCAGTTTAGAAATCGAACCGTAATCTGCAGGGAGGCACGATATGGGTAGTTATATCGGGAGGCGGCTTCTAGCCATAATCCCCCTAATTCTCTTTGCCACGCTGCTTACTTTTCTACTGATCCAACTCTCGCCGGTTGATCCCGCCGAAGCGTATCTGGTTGCGGTTCACATCCATCCGACCGACGAGCTGCTTGCCCAGAAGAGACATGAATTCGGCTTGGACCAACCGTTGTTCGATCAATATACCCAGTTCCTTCTGAGGATGTGCCGACTTGATTTCGGCACATCTTATGTTTCGAATGAATCGGTCTGGCAGGAGATCTCAATCCGAATGCCGGCCACGCTGCAGCTTGCTTTTAGCAGCATTTGTCTGGCTGTTCTTATCAGCGTACCGATCGGTTTCCTATCAGCTCTTTACAAAAACAAAGGCATCGATCATATCAGCCGGCTTCTCGCTTATTTCGGCGCGTCCATTCCGCAGTTCTGGCTAGGGTACTTATTGATCTTTTTTTTCTCCGTTAAGCTTGATCTGTTTCCCGTGCAGGGCAGAGGCGGTTGGACACATCTTTTCCTGCCGTCTTTTACGCTTGCACTCGGATTAATTGCTATCTATACTCGTCTGCTGCGCGCAAGCGTTCTAGAGCAAATGCAGGAGCCTTACGTGTTATACGCCAGAACAAGGGGTATCAAAGAGAAGGTCATCATGGGTAAACATGTTCTGAAAGTCGCCCTCATGCCGATGATTACCGGTCTTGGAATGAATTTAGGCAGGCTTCTCTCGGGAACGATCATCGTGGAGGAGGTTTTCTCATGGCCGGGTTTCGGTCGGTATTTTATCGAAGCGATCTTTAGTCGGGATATACCGGTCATCCAAGCCTATGTATTGCTGACGGCCGGCCTATTCATTGTGTGCAACCTGATCGTGGATCTTATTCAGATGGTTCTGGATCCGCGTATTGCTTGGAAAGGAAAAACCGAAGCATGATCTCGTGTATACGGAACAGCCTCCGAAATCAGAATACTGTGCGGGTATGCTCGGCCATTCTGTCACTCTTCCTATTGATTACATTATTGGCTCCATGGATCTCCCCGCACGATCCGATTCAAGTAAACTTGGCGCTGAAGCTGACCCCGCCGTCGTGGGACTATCCGCTCGGAACCGATCAATTAGGACGATGCAACTTGTCCCGCCTGCTCCACGGCGCCCGCATATCGTTAGGCTTTGCGTCTTTAATTTTCGTCTCTTCCTTAGGAATCGGGCTGCTCGTCGGAACGTTCTCCGGGTACAAAGGCGGGTTAGTCGATACCATACTGATGCGGTTCTGCGAAGGGGTTATGGCATTCCCGAATCTAGTGCTCATTATCGGAATTGTCGGTATTCTAGGGCCTGGATTGATGCAGGTCGTACTGGCGATGATGCTGGTACAGTGGGTCTATTACGCTCGCATGTTTCGGGGAATGGTGCTTAGCCTGAAAGAGCGGAATTTTATTGCTGCCGCCAGAATTAGCGGGTCTTCGCAATGGCAAATCATCAGAAGGCATATCATTCCTAATGTTCTCCCGCCGATGCTTGTAATGGGTACACTGGAGATAGGATGGGCGATTATGGACATCTCCGCGCTTTCGTTCCTGGGACTCGGCATTCAGCCGCCTGCTCCGGAGTGGGGTGCGATGATTCACGATGGGAAAGCGTATATACGCAGCAATCCGGAGCTCATGCTTTATCCGGGGATACTGATTCTGCTTGTCGTCGTTTCCTTCAATTTGTTGGGAGAAGCTTTGTCCGACCGATTAAACGTCAAACGGCGTTAAAGTTAAGGGGTGAAACGATTGATTGAAAAGGCGAACGATGTTCTGCAGGTAAAAGGTCTGTGCGTTAAGGTGAAGACGCCCCAAGGAATGGCACCCCTTGTTCAAGATATCAATCTGACGATTAATTCCGGTACCGTGCACGGGCTTGTCGGCGAGAGCGGAAGCGGCAAGACCGTCACATCCATGTCGTTGCTTCAGCTGCTAAATTCCCAAACAAATTCAATAGAAGGCAGCATCCGATTGAATGGCCGCGAGTTAAACGGACTTCGTCAAGAAGAGATGCGCTCTATTCGCGGGAAAGAGATTGCCCTTATTATGCAAAATCCGATGAATGCTTTTTCTGCCGTATTCACGATCGGCCATCAATTCGTCGAAACGATCCGCACGCATACCGCTCTCACCAAGAAACAAGCGGTGGAGCTGGCCATCTCCTCCATGCAAGATGTGAATTTGCCCGAGCCAGCCGAGCTAATGAAGCGGTATCCGTTCCAGCTAAGCGGCGGCATGCTGCAGCGGGTCATGATCGCAATTACGATCAGCCTGCGGCCTTCATTAATCATTGCGGATGAGCCGACCACGGCGCTGGACGTGACTAATCAACTGCAGGTGCTGCGCCAATTGAACCGGATTCGATCGGAATACGGCACATCGATTTTGTTGATTTCACACGATCTGAGTGTTATCGCGGAGATGGCCAACGAGGTGTCCGTCATACAGCACGGACGCATTGTAGAGCACTCGGACGTCTATAAGCTGTTTGATGAGCCAAAGCATGATTATACGAAGAAGCTTCTCGCAGCGAGACCGTCTTTGAAGATGGATCAACAGATTAAGCGGTTAATTGTGTCTTGAGTGCCAGGATAGCCTTGCCGGATCGATCCCGCGGGCCAATATGCCGTCTGCGCCTTCATCGGTGTTGCGGCTGTGCTGTTCGTTACTCTATTACCTGCTGGACGGAGGATTCGCCTATGAGTTTGCTCCAAGTGAATGCTGTCACCCATGCCTATGCCACGTCGAACTTATTGTGGCGACCGAAGCGTCGAATGACGGTGCTGTCCAATGTTTCCCTGTCCATCGAGCCAGGCATGTGCCTGGGTCTTCTCGGCACGAGCGGCGCGGGGAAGAGCACGTTGGGTAAAGTCATTCTCGGATTGGAGAAGCCGTTGAAAGGCCAGGTTCAATTCCAAGGGCATGACCTGTACGATGCGGATGCCAACATACGAAAGCAGCTTCGCCGAGATCTGCAGGTCGTATTTCAAGATTGCTATTCTTCAGTCAATCCGCGAATGACGGCGGAGCAAATTATCGGCGAGCCGTTACGCAATTATGAGCGGCTATCTCAGTTCGAACTTCGGCGTAAAGTTGAAGGGCTGCTTACGCAAGTTGGCCTGAACCCGGGAGATAGGGGCAAGTATCCTCATCAATTCAGCGGAGGACAATTACAAAGAATCAATATCGCCAGAGCGATTGCGCTTAATCCGAAGCTGATCGTGCTGGATGAAGCGGTGAGCAGCTTGGATATGGTAAATCAGACGCATATCTTGCGTCTGTTGGACGAGTTAAAGCTGACGCTTGGCTTGTCCTATTTGTTCATAACGCATGATATTAAGGCTGCTCATTCCCTATCCGATGCGCTTGCCGTCATGGAGAGAGGGGAAATCATTGAACGTTGCGATGATGCTGCTCTTCTGTTATCGTCACAGCATCCCTCTGTCAAAGCCTTAATGGAATCGATGCTTTCGGATCACCCGCGTGACCGTTCCATCGCTGCCCATCCACCCTTCAAATGATAGCTACGTCACGCCGAAGAAACACCTGACCGACTATGCGAGAATATAGGTGTTGGAAGTAAATGCGGTAAGCATTAAAAGAGACGCAACGATCTAGAAAAAGACGCAGCTGTTTGCATGATCTGCATTCATTGAGTCTTTCTCATTATAACTCCTTCAAGGTTATGGGGAGCTTCTGTTTTCCAATTCGCTGAATACAGCCGTCATCATCGAAGACCAGATCGAAAGCATTGCCCCCGCTTCCAATAGCTCTTCTGCGGTCTCAAGCCCATAATTGCCTGAATTCGAATCTACCCCAACGGATACCAAGGCAATACCGACGCCAGCCAATAAAAAGCTTCGCGACCATCGATATGTGGATAGTTCACGGTATAGATAATACGCCGCCGCTAATCCGCACAGCGCATAGAAAGGAATCAGCAGGTCACCTTCTACCATCCAGGGAAGCAGTTTGATACCAGTCTGCTCCAAATATCGCTCGCGGATCTGTTCGTGCAGCATCAACCTCTCGTCCAACATTAGGAAGGCAAATCCGACCGCCATAACTAACCATATCCACAAGCGAGGCCCTTTACCTCCATCGCTGTATGCTATCGAAGCCAGTAATGCGGCTGTGAAAGCACATGCAAATAACAGGAGACTTTCCAACCATCCCATAGCCGACTTTTCCGACGATATGTGAATCCAATATTGCGGCCAATCGGCCGTTATCAGGAGCAAAGTGAACAATATCGACCCTCCCCAAGCCGTAACCATCCATACTCTCTGAATCAAACGCCAACGGGATATTATCATTTACCCTCCAATTTCAGATACCATCGTATATTCTGGTTTTACCCAAGATGATGCCCTTGAAACAATAGCGTGATTAATAAGAAGTTCTAAAAAAGCTGAACATAAAACGTCGTAGCCTTGTTCAGCACGCTTTTCGCATAAAGCCGCCCTTTGTGCTGTTCAACAATGGATTTAGCTATCGCCAGACCGAGGCCATACCCGCCAAGTTTGCGTGATCGGGATGGATCGGCGCGGTAGAAGCGGTCGAAGATTCTTTCCAGATGCTCGGGCGGGATGCCTTCGCCGGTGTTGGTCACCTTTAACTGAATATCGTTATGACGCTTTTTGAGCGTGAGGGTTATAGATCCCTTAGGGTTGGTGTATTTGATGCCATTATCCAAGAGGATCATGACTACCTGCTTGAGCTGCTCACTGTTGCCGCGCACGGTCAAGTCAGGTTCAATCTCATAGCTTAGCGAAATATTTTTCTCGAATATAACGGCTTCCATAGTCAGAATGACGCTTTCGACGGCTTCGCTCACATTAAAGTTCGTGAATATCATGCTGGCTCTGGAATCGTCCATTTCGGTCAGGTACAGCAGATCGTTGGTCAGCGTCTTCATTCTTTCCGTTTCAGATTTAATGCGGTGCAGCCACTTCGATTGATTGTGAATCGTGTCTTCGCTATTGGATAGGAGGACGTCCGCATTGGTGTTAATGACGGCTAGCGGAGTTTTCAATTCATGGGAAGCATCGGCGATAAATTGCTTCTGCTTATTGAATGCTTCCTTGACAGGAGCGATGGAGCGATTCGCGAAAAATCGGCTCGTAAAGTAGATGACGATGAGCATAACCAATCCGACGGCGGCGAATGTATACACGAGATTCGTTAGGATTTTCTGCTGAGCGCTGACGTCAAGGTATGTGATGAAATACCCTGCTTCATTCTTTTGTATGATATAAGCCCATCTATTTCCATCCAGGTTAAATTGGCCATTATCCGAATTGTTGGAAGAGGCTTTATTAATTGCAAGATCATAGAAATCACTGTCCATATCGAATCGGGAGATTGTGTCCGAAATATTCCACTCCTCATCTGTTTGCAAGGAGAAGGAGACCGAGCGTTCTTGCTGCGGGTTCATATTGCCTGTCGACTCCTGCGGGGGATGACCTCCTCCCTGTCGCGGCCCTCCGAAATTCCCGTCAGGCTTGCGGGAGAAATCCGATAACTTGTGCAGCTCTATATCAATATCGTTGCGTACATTCTGATAGGTAATCGTGTAAATAGAAGCGAAGGCCAAGAGCATCATGAAGGAGATGATGACCAAGTTAACGATAAGAAACCGGTTGCGGAGTTTCTGGAACATTAAGCGGTCACCTCCAATACATATCCTACGCCTCTGATGGTGTTTATTCGGACAGATGAATTCAGAAAAGCTAGTTTTTTCCGTATGAAAGAGATATAAACCTCTACGTTATTATGTTCAACCTCCGAATCGAAGCCCCATAGCTTCTCAATAATCTGCTCCTTGGAAGTCACCGTATTTTTCCTCGACATCAGCAACTCCAGTAGCTCGCTCTCTTTTAAGATCAGCTTGAGTTCCTTCCCTGTGCACGTGAGCTTGAGAGTCCCCGTATTCAATTCGATATCTCCGAACTTCAACGCATCCTCCGGCATAACCTCGCCCTTGCGCCTTAAAGCCGCTCTTATTCTTGCCAAGAGCTCCTCCGTCGAGAAGGGTTTGGCTACATAGTCGTCGGCGCCGTAATCCAATCCGGAGATCTTGTCGGAAATTTCCCCCTTGGCGGTTAGCAGAATAACGGGCGTTGAGATCCCTTTGCCGCGAATCGTCTTCAATAAGGTGATACCGTTTATTTCCGGCAGCATAATGTCAAGCAATAGCAGATCATATATGCCGCTTAAAGCGTTATCCAGCCCCGATTGGCCATCATGGACGGCATCGACGGAGTAATGATGCTTTTTCAAGATTTGGGTTAACGCCTCCGCTAGATGAACCTCGTCTTCTACGATTAATATTCTCATGGTTGATTCCATCCTTCGTGTATGCATGGTATAGCTCCATTTTCATGACAATGATATCAGAAGAACCTTTAATCAACCTTAATATTAGCACTGGGATGTGCTCTATGAAAAAAATTCGAATGGAATCGACATTTAAGATTCATTAAAGGTTCCGGTTCTAAGATACAGTCATGGAACGGCGAAACATTCGCTTACAAGAAAGGAGCTTAGGCCGATGGCGATCGAGGTGTTCAACCGACATGAAAGCAAGTTTCTAATGGACAGTAAGGCATTTTACATCATTTATAACCGATTGCTTGAATATATGGAGCTGGATGAATACAACAAGCACGATAAGTTCTATTCCATAAGCAACATTTATTACGATACCGAGCATGATTCCTTGATCCGAAATAGCCTGGCGAAGCCGAAGTACAGGGAGAAGCTCCGAATAAGAGCTTACGGCATCCCGGAAAAAGACGCCAAGGTGTACTTGGAGCTTAAGAAGAAGGTGTTCGGCCTGGTGAACAAGAGAAGGACGTCGCTGAAGCTGAACGAGGCGTACGATTTCGTCAGAACGGGAGTGGAGCCGGAATTCAGGGAGGGTATGAACAAGCAAGTGATCCATGAGATCAAGTATTTCCTTGGGCGGTATGACTTGCAACCTAAGATATATCTGGCCTATGAACGAATCGCGCTGTTCTGTAAAAATAACCGAGATTTACGGATTACGTTCGACACGAACATCAGATCGAGACGGTATGACGTCAAGCTTGAACGCGGCGACCATGGGGAAGAGTTGCTCAGCCGCGGGGAATGGCTGATGGAAGTAAAGGCGGAGAAAACGATTCCGATCTGGCTGTCCAGAATGCTGTCGGAGCACCAAATGTTTCGGACGAGCTTCTCCAAGTACGGCAACGAATACAAAAAAATGCTAGCGAACGGAAAAATAGATAGGGAGAGAATTCTTTTATGATTGAATCCATTTTCGCTTCGACGACGACAGGTTCGGAATTAACGTTAACCCATGCTTTGTTAACCATCTTCATTTCTATCGCTTTAGGCGCGATCATTAGCTTTACTTATATGAAAACGCAGGTCGGGTACACACAGAATTTCGCTCTGACGATGATCGTGCTGCCCGCGATAGTAGCCATCATCATCCTAATGATCGGAAACAACATCGCAAGAGCCTTTAGTCTCGCCGGAGCGTTCTCCATTATTCGGTTCCGAAGCGCGCCGGGCGATCCGAAGGATATCGCGTTCGTCTTGTTTACGATGGCGGCCGGACTCGCATGCGGAGTCGGAGCGTTCGGATACGCCGTACTGTTCACGGTATGTCTCTGCTTGCTGATGTTTTTCCTGAAAGTCACGAAAATCGGAGCCAAGAAAGCGACGCAGAAGCTGCTGAAAGTCACGATCCCCGAGAATCTGGGGTACGAGGAAGCCTTCGACGAGATCTTCAAGAAATTCCAGATCGATTACGAGTTGAAAAAGGTTAGAACAACCGAGCTGGGCAGCTTGTATGAGCTGGTATATGCGGTTACGATCGACCATCTCACGAACCAGAAAGAATTTCTCGACGCCGTCAGGTGCAGGAACGGGAATCTGGATATCACCTTAACGATGAGTCCCACCGCTTCAGAATACTAAAATGAGAGAGGAAAGATGAACAATGAAAAAGCTATGGATGAGTAAAAAATTAGGGGTTATTGTCTTATGCGCTGCTCTATTATCGGCATGCAACGGTAAAGCTGCGCCATTATCCGAGGTTGAGGCTTCAACTGCCATAACGGCTTCAACGAATGAAGCGACATCAACGAATGAAGCGGCTTCAGGCGAACAAGCAGCCAGTATCGATCTGACCGAGGTGGTTGAGTATGACGACGATGATCAGTATAAGGACTGGACTTCGGCGAATCCAACCGAGATCAAGCTGAACGGTACCAGTGCAAGCATAGAAGGTACAGGGGCAGAGGCGAAGAACGGTACGATTACGATTAGGGCGGCTGGAACTTATTCCGTGAGTGGGAAATTGGATGAAGGTCAAATCGTAGTTGACGTGAAGGATAAAGGAATCGTTCGTTTGGTATTAAACGGCGCGGAGATTCATAACAGCAGCACTTCGCCGATCTACGTCGCAGAAGCGGGCAAGACGATCATTACTTTGCAAGAGGGAACAGAAAACCTGATTTCGGATGGAGAAACCTACGTTTATCCTGACACAGCTACGGATGAACCTAATGCAGCCATCTTCAGCCATGACAATCTTACATTTAACGGTACAGGCAAGCTCGTCGTCCAAGGAAACTTTAATAATGGGATCACAAGCAAGGATAAACTGAAAATAACGGGAGGAACGCTTGAAATCCATGCCGTTGACGATGCGCTGATGGGACGTGACTTGGTAGCTGTCCAAGAGGGTGATATTACGATCGAAGCGGGCGGACATGGAATCAAAACGACGAACGACGCGGAGGATTCCCTAGGCATCATAGCCATAGAGGGTGCTTCGTTCAACATCCGTTCGGTTGAAGATGCCTTGCACAGCAGCGGCGGCATTCAGATCGCTGGCGGAGATATCGATATCACTGCCGACGACGACGGGATTCACGCGGAAGTCTCAATCGCGATCGTGGGAGGAACGATCGATATCACCAAAAGCAATGAAGGGATCGAAGCCCCTACGATTGTCATCTCTGAGGGTCAAATAAGTGTCGTAGCCAGCGATGACGGAGTGAATGCTGCAGGTGGCGCAGATGATTCAGCCTCCGAGGGGGCTCCGGGAGGAAATCAATCCGGCGCTGCTTCGAGCAACAAGCTTACGATTAGCGGCGGATATTTAACCGTTGACGCACAAGGCGACGGATTAGATGCGAACGGTTCGATTGCCATGGCCGGCGGTACCGTTATCGTCAACGGACCGACGGGTAACAACAACGGCTCTTTGGATTACGATGGCACCTTTGAGATGACTGGCGGATTCCTGGTTGCCGCTGGAAGCTCCGGCATGGCACAAGCCGCGTCCGAGCAATCGACGCAATACGGCATCTTGATGAGTTATCCGCAAACTCAGGCGGCAGGCACGATGGTTCATCTGGAAGATAGCGAAGGAAATGCCATCATCACCTTCGCGCCATCGAAAAATTATCAGTCCGTGTTCGTCAGCTCGCCAAATTTTAAGAAGGATGCTTCGTACACCCTCTACTCGGGAGGAACGTCGACTGGCAACGAAGCAAACGGCCTTTACGACGGCGGCGAATACAAGGGCGGGACGAAGGTGGTCGAGTTCGAAGCTTCAACCGTCGTAACCTGGTTGAACGAATCTGGAGTGACCGAAGCCAGAAGCGGGATGGGAGGGCCCGGCGGCAATCCCGGACAGGGCAGCGGTCGAATGCGACCCGTAGGGGAACAACCGAATATGATGCAGTAATATACAAGCTGGCGCTTTGCGCCAGCTTGTCTACGTCAATAGAAGTTGAGTTGTTCAATCTTCATTCAGCACACTCGCTTGAAGATAAATAGATTTTGCTCTACAATGTGCTAAATATAGTTGCATTTAATGCTGAAATAATATGTGCTGCTGCAACAATACAGCATTTCTAAAGGAGTGATCTTGAATGAGTACAGCAAATCGCGGAGTTAACATTGGTCCTCCTCGTTTTAAGATAGCCGTTCATTCGATTGTCTGGTTGGCTAAAAGCGGCAGTACATTATCGAGTGCCATGATAGCTGATCAAGTAGATTCGCACGCAACTTTTATGCGTAGAGTCATGCAAGCGTTAATGGCCGTAGGAATCGTTGAGTCAAAAGGCGGTCGAGAGGGAGGGTATATCTTACGGAAACCTGCAGATCAGATTACATTAGGTGAGATCTACTCAGCAGTCAATACCTGTACATCGGAGCCCGAGGTTGACGTTAATTGTGGAGAAGCAGGCGAACAATTGGACATGGAGTTAGAAAAAATTCTCTATGAAGCCGAACAGCAAACGATTGACTATTTACAAAAATATACGATTGCAGATGTTATGAATCGTGTCGAATTTTTCGAGAATTAATTTTTTCGCCAGGGTCTAGACAAAGGATTATAAACCGTTTAATATGTGCTTATGAAAGTTGCTGTTAAAGAGGGAGAGATAGAAAAATGGATATTCTAGTAATCGTTCTGCAAAGCTTATTGGCACTTGCATTCTTAATGGCGGGATTGGGTAAAATAACAGGTTCCAAAATGCATGTCGAAGGCTTTACGAAATGGGGTCTGCCGCAATGGTTCCGAGTCGTAACGGGTTTCGTTGAATTAGTTGGCGCAGCTGCATTAATAATCGGCTTCTGGGAGCAGAGCTGGACGGCAGCAGGGGCGCTAGTACTGGGGGTTACGGCAATTGGGGGCGTCTTAACGCACGTCCGAATTAAAGATTCATTCAAAAATACATTCCCAATCGTACTTCTCGGTATTTTATCCTTTATTGTTTTTTTCATTAGCTTATCCGATTTGTCTGACTTTCCAGGTTTTAACTAAGTAAAGATCAAAAGGAAAGCAACCTCTGGTCAATGAAGACCTGAGGTTGTTTTGTTAGGTGGCAGGAAGGCATAGAGTATGATCTGGGGATTTACGGAAGCACATTCCCTGCCGCATGATAGATACCGTACCACTCTTCGCGCGTGAGTTGAACGTCGCTTGCTTTACAGCAATCTCTTAACCTGTCTATATTCATCGTACCGGTGACCGGTTGCATGTGTGCAGGATGGCGCAAAAGCCATGCGATGGCGATGGTTGTGTTGCTAACCTCATATTTGTCAGCGATTTCATCGATCTTCTGGTTCAATTCAGGGAACTTGTCGTTTCCGAGGAATACGCCCTCAAAGAATCCGTATTGGAAAGGAGACCAAGGTTGAATCGTGATGTCGTTCAGTCTGCAATAATCAAGCACGCTGCCGTCCCGGTTCACCGCGGAGTCATTTTCCATATTCACATTAAATCCATTAGAGATCATGGTGGCGTTAGTAATGCTTAATTGCAGTTGGTTTGCAACAATTGGCTGATTCACCGACTTCTTCAACAATTGGATCTGCATCGGATTCTGATTGGAAACGCCGAAATGACGCACTTTTCCTGAACTTTCAAGAATATCGAAAGCATCAGCGACCTCTTCCGGTTCTACCAACGTATCTGGACGGTGTAGAAGCAGAATATCTAGATAATCGGTTTTTAACCGCTTCAAGATGCCATCCACCGACTCTAAAATATGTTCTTTGGAAAAATCGAACATTCCCTGCCGAATGCCGCACTTGGATTGCAGGATGATCTTTTCACGAATATCCTCGTTCATATGGATGGCATCCGCGAATATTTCCTCGCATTTTCCACCGCCGTATATATCTGCATGGTCGAAGAAATTTGCACCTTCTTCCAATGCCGTTTGAACAAAGTGCTCTGCCTCGGCTTTGTTCAGCGAATTAATTCGCATGCAGCCGACTGCAACGACAGGCACATCTAATGTACTGTTTCCAAGCTTCATAGTCCTCATGATTAATGTCCTCCTTAGTGACTACTGGAAAAAGTATAGCCGAATATATCGTCTTATGTAAGAGCTGAAATGTTCTATAGTAGGTAAATGAAAAGTAACTAAGAAGAGGCTTTTCCGGATAATGCACGGTTTATGAATGCAAAATAAGGAATTAGACAAACTAATGTAACCAATCAGAAAAAGGGGAGGTTCATTAGTGGATTTGACTTCAGATTTATCCAATAATGGCTTAGCTATGAATCCAACGGTACAAAATTTCATGGAATGGTTGAAGAGACATAAAAACCAATACATTGTGATTCACAAGTATGAACAGACGGATACTGATGAGGTACACATACAGTTGTTCAACATGACTTTTCGCCCTCGAACAGACTCGAACGATGATTATTTGAATGGGACTGCGGTTCTCCTCCATGGACTGGGGTCCCTGCTAATTGATGGAGAACAAGTAAAGTTGCCGCAAGACAGTTATGTTATTCCGGTTGAAGGTATGTCCATAACGGAAATGGAAGATAATCGGGTTTTACTAAAGACTGAAAGAGCTGAATATACCTTCTTGCACGTTGTAGACAATCGGGAGCAATCCTTCCCTTCAAACGATAATAATGTTGAAACACTTATACAACGTTTCAAGCGTTATTATACGAATAACCGCAAAGCGGCTAACAGTGAGGTTAGTTTTTCCGATGCGTTCTTGACTTTAATGTATTTTGTTATTAATCGTGTAGATGAACTAGCCGATACGGGGAATCTGGTCGAAGTGAAAGATGTGCTTCGTCAATTCCGTGAAATACGGGATTCTATCCAGGACAGCAATGACTCGGTAAATGAGCGCTTTGAGCAAGAATATGAGATTCAGCGTCAACAGGAGTCAAAGATCTTACATTAACAGTAAGCGCAGCTGGAATGAAAAATGATTAAGCCCATGCAATTGCGCATGGGCCTATTTGATTGTAGTATTTTATTGAAAGGGTGGTCTGGGATGATAATGAAAGAATGTCCTATCGATGAGATTCAAGATCTGATTAATGAATACATACAAGAGCTATCTTCACCTATTGATTCTTTCCTGGAGGAGCATATTCTCGGATCGACTTTTTACAGGATTCAAGATGAAACGGGAGAAGCCGGCTATTATGCGATTTGCGATGAGCAACTTCTCACCCAATTCTATATTCGCCGCTCGTATCAGATGCACTCGCAGTCCATATTTGATCAAGTACTTGAACGTCATGAGATTAAGTCTCTTTTCGTTCCGACCTGCGATGAATTATTTGTAAGCTTGGCGTTAGATAAGGACTTTAATATCGTCAGACAAGCTTACTTTTTCCAAGATAGTCAAGCAAACATGGACTGCTCTATTTTAGAAGATGAAGTATTTCGTCCTGCTATATTGGATGATCTCCAACAAATAAAACAAATTTGTGGAGATTTCCTAGAACATTATGAACGGAGGATTACGAACGGAGAGATCTTTACCTACTATAGAGGCTCTTTATTGCTTGGAATCGGAGTTGTTGAAAAATCCAAAATGATCGATGGATTGGCGAGCATAGGCATGTTTACCCATGAGGGATACAGAAAGCAGGGGATCGGAAGAATCATCATTCTACAATTAAAAAAATGGTGCAAGCAGCAGGGGATCATACCTGTGAGCGGGTGTTGGTACTATAATCACGCCTCAAAGAGGACTTTGGAAAGTGCGGGCATGGTGACGAAGACAAGGCTGCTTAATTTGAAGATAACTGAGAATTAATAAGAAGTGTGCCAGGCCCCTTGGCTAGCACACTTCTTTTTTGAAAGAATTAATTTTCTAATGAAGCCTTTGCTAATTTGCCTCGTGACGGGCAAGCTCCTTACGTACGATTGGTGCGACCCTGGTGCCAAGCAGTTCGATGGTACGCAAGACTTCTCGGTGCGGCATCGTGCCGACATTCACATGCAGGAAGAACCGAGTAATACCCAAATTTTTGCGCAGTAGAATAATCTTCTCCGCGACAAATTCGGGATCGCCGACATAGAGGGCTCCCCGAAGGCTGCGTGCGGCATCATACGATTCGCGGGTATAAGGCGGCCAACCCCGCTCACGCCCGATGACATTCATTTGGGCCTGCGTTGAAGGGAAGAATAAATCCGCAGCCTGCTCGGTTGTTTCTCCGACAAATCCGTGCGAATGAGTCGCAATCGACAACGTGTCAGGATTGTGTCCCGCCCGCTCGGCAGCTTCCTTGTAGAGGTTGACTAATGGAGCGAACCTCTCCGGCATTCCACCGATGATGGCGAATGCGATTGGAAGGCCCAGCATGCCTGCCCGAATAGCCGACTCTGGATTCCCGCCGCTTGCGATCCACACCGGCAGCGGGCTCTGAACAGACCGGGGATAGACACCAAGGTTATCGATGGCGGGACGATGACCGCCGCGCCAAGTTACCTTTTCCGAGGATCTGATTGCAAGCAGCAGCTCCAGCTTTTCTTCGAATAATTCGTCATAATCATCCAGGCTATATCCGAAGAGCGGAAAGGATTCGATGAACGAACCCCGGCCAGCCATGATTTCCGCCCGGCCGTTAGAGATGCCGTCTAGGGTGGAGAAAGCTTGATACACGCGAACCGGGTCGTCCGAGGACAGCACGGTAACTGCACTCGTGAGCCTGATCCGCTTGGTCATGGCAGCCGCTGCGGCTAGCACAACAGCAGGCGAGGTGCCTGCGTAATCAGCTCGATGATGCTCCCCGATTCCATAGACATCCAAACCTGCCTGATCGGCAAGTACGATCTCTTCAACCGCATTGCGAAGCCGTTCAGCATGGCTGATGACCTCTCCTGTCACAGGATCCGGCGTCGTCTCCAAAAATGTACTGATTCCTATTTCCATGTTAGTTGCAAGTTCGGCCATTCTGGTTTGCCTCCTTCGTTACCTACATATTACTAAATATTTTATAGTCTCTCAAGTTTAGTAAGTCGCAACTTCGCTCAGCAAAGGAACTTTAACAGCAGTCCGAGAGAAGTCCCCTTTCCAGGGAGGGGATGAATTTCGGCTAGGCGAAGCCTAGAATCTTCGTGTTCGAAGGCATGACCCAAAAACTTACAATGAGCTCGGAAACCTAGATATAAGAACAAATGTTTGGTATAATGAAGTTAG